>ERZ780150.1123-NODE-1123-length-18726-cov-14.989449_pt1 | contig 18726 bp, 16 predicted proteins | sample MGYA00511019_ERZ780150 | MGnify/ENA primary metagenome ERZ780150 (study PRJEB29588, sample SAMEA2151633) | human gut metagenome | biome: human gut; feature: human-associated habitat; material: faeces | place: Denmark | collected 2008/2010 ...
TTTCTTTTTCGCAATACGACAATTTTACGTTTCTTCTAAGCTTGTATTTTATCCTTTTACAGTGTATTCTCGATCGCACTTTTCTGCACAGAATGCTGAATATGTTCTTTTAGATTTCTGCACGCCTCTTCTTCAAGCCCTTTTCCATTTTTCAAAATCCAGTCTGCCGCCTCATTTGCTCTCTGGAGAATCTTCGCATCTTGAAAGACGTCTCCAAGCCGGAAATCCATCAGACCGCTCTGCCTGATCCCGAAGAGATCTCCCGGACCGCGGAGCTTTAAATCTTCATTCGCAATATAAAATCCATCGTTAGAACGATTCAAAATTTCCAGACGTTCTTTTGTCTTTGCAGATTCAATCGGATCCACATCCAGCCCGTATACATGTCCCTGTCCCTGCAGACATTCCAGCATTTTCCGTGTATGACCTCCATATCCAAGCGTGGCATCCAAGCCCTTCTGTCCCGGTTTGATCTGCAGGAAATCAAGAATTTCTTTTACCATAATGGAGATATGCATGCCTGCCGGGGTGTTGCCTTTCTGGATGACATGCGCGATGGTGTCTTTGTATTTTTCCGGCTGTAGTTCTTTATATTTTTCTTCAAATTTCTTCGGGTATTTTCCTTTATAATGCACACGGCGCTTGTGCGGGGTCTGGTTTTCGTTTTCCATTTTTTATTCCTTTCCTCTCCTGTCCAGGTACAGCTCCTCTTACCATTTGCAAGGCAAAACTTTATATGAGGTTGCGAAGGTATTATTTGCAGAGTAATCTTTGAGCACTAATGATTTCAAATTTAATCTGTTTTCTATGAATACCGGTACAATTGTTTTTCTACCAGTTTACTTCCTTCATAAACAAGCCGAAGTGTAAAAAAGCGGTGCTCGTCTTCCTCGATCAGCAGTTTTAAAAAAATGGCATCTCCTTCCCAGGTCGGAAGCGCAAGCACTTCTTTTTTGTCCATCCACTGCAGATCGCCTTCATTGCACTCGATCAGCTCCCCGGTAAAACCATCCGCGGTAAACAGGCACATTTCTTCCGGCTCCGGCGCTTCATCACTGATGAATGTGATCAGCCCGCGGAACTGGTAGGAAGTCAGTGTCAGGCCGGTTTCTTCTTTTACTTCACGTAACAGGCAGTCCTCCGGTCCTTCCGTGCCTTCTGCATGTCCGCCTACACCAATCCACTTGTCTTTGTTGATGTCGTGCTGCTTTTTGGTGCGGTGGAGCATCAGGTATTTTCCGTCTTTTTCTATGTAACACAGGGTTGTCATTTTCATGGGATTTTCCTCGTTATTTCTCATATTTGTTCCATATGCTCCATGATAACAAAATTTGCCCCGTTTTTTCAATCGAACATTTCATATTTTGCCCCGTTTTTGATATATTTATTTTCTTTTTTGCCCCGTTTTTAAATTCCAGCTGAGTTATGGTGCTCATTTGAGGTATTCTCCAATCCGGTCAATATTATAAAGCGGGATGTTTGTCATCCAGTCCTGCTCACGGAAATCTGACATGGAAGTCCGCACCGCATGCTGCGGATGATACTTCTCACAAAAAGCCCGCAGGCTTTTTGCCCGCAGATTTTCCTCTGCTTTCACCTCTACCGGAATGACCGATCTGGGTGCCTGCAGCATGAAATCAATTTCGCCTGTAGAATTTGCCGTTGTGTAATAATATGGTTCCACCCCCAGTTCTGCTATCATCTGCTGCAGCACATACTGCTCCGTCAGTGCCCCTTTAAACTCTGTAAAAATCCGGTTTCCATCAATGATAACGCTTGCATCCAGATCTGCCATGGCAAGCAGAAGCCCGACATCAAGCATATAAATTTTGAACGCATACAGATCCATGAAATCAACTTTCCCTACCGGAAAAGAAGTTCCCTTATAAAACGTTTCATTGTGCGTCCTCCCTGTCAGTGGAATTTATATGTAGCATTCCTTATTACTTTATATCATATTTCTTTATGGCAGAGCCGTCAACATTTTTAAGGACGTATTTGTGTTATGGTGCTACACTTTTCAGGACGTATTTATGTGATAGTGCTACACTTTTCTGGACGTTACTGTTTGCATAAATGTGGAAGGTTTTTGTTGCATCTCAGGCATTTAAATGCTATACTTATCACAAAGCAAATACATATTTTTCCATAGCTTGGGCGGACAGTACCTGGCGAGCCGTCTATATCATATACTTTATTTTATCATTTCAAATTATCCCGGAAAGTCTTGCTTTTAAAATTCAACTTTATTTTAACTTAATTTTGTTATAAGCAGGATTTGTATTGATATGGGATGTGTTGTCATACAGATTCTGTGGCTTACACAAGGAGGAAACTGTATGGCAAACAAAGAATACAAAAGTGATGTGTTCAGCATGCTTCTTCAGGACAAGAAACGTGCAATGGAAATTTATAACGCGATTAATGGAACGGACTATGATGATCCAGAACTGGTTGAAATGACAACTTTGGATGACAAAAGCTTTTCGCTTACCGTACGGAATGATGCATCATTCATTCTTGATGCGAATCTGAGCCTGTATGAGCATCAGTCGACCTATTGCCCGAATATGCCACTGAGGGATCTGCTTTATTTTGCAAGCATTATACAAAAACAAATCAAAGCTCAGAAACGTGATATTTATGGTGGAAGAATCTTAAAGATTCCAGTGCCCCATTTTGTCGTGTTTTATAATGGAAAAGAAGATGCGCCGGATCAGTATGATCTCCGTCTTTCTGATGCATTTGAAAAAGAAACCAAGAATCCTGAGATAGAATTGGTCTGCCATGTTTACAATATTAACAATGGGAAAAATGTTCCATTGCTGTCAAAATGCCAGACATTGCGTGAATATATGTATTTTGTGGATATGGTGCGGAAAAATAATGAAATCAGTGGAAATCTGGAAGATGCCATTGAGAAAGCTATCAACCAGTGTATGGAAGAAAATGTGCTTAGGGATTTTCTGGCTCAACACAGGGAGGAGGTAATGCACGTGATGACATTAGACTATACATTTGAACGACGGCTGGAAATGCAGCGCGCCGAAGCAATTGAGGATGGCGAAAGGATCGGAAAAGAAATCGGGAAAGAGATCGGGAAAGAGATCGGGAAAGAAGAAAAATTGTCAGAGCAGATTCGTAAAAAAATTCAAAAAGGCAAACCTCTGGATCAGATTGCGGACGAATTGGAGGAAGTGCCGGAAACCATTCGTCCTTTATACGAAAAAATTAAGCAGGAAATGCTGCAATAAAATAAGGCAGTTTCCGAGGAGGAAATGAGTTTTTATCGTTCGTTAGCTGAATGATATGCTTATTTACAAAATTGAATATTGCTTACCTTCAAGTTTATTGTGTCAGGCACCAATTGTCCAATTGTTCTCTATTTCTATTGATGCAGCCACTTATGCGATGGTCGGATTTGTCACAGGTATACTACTCACAAAATATCTGCTTTGGTATGACGATAGAGTTAAGTAATTCTTAATATGAGGGGCTTACCTTGCCCCTCTATCCTTATTCTGTAACTACAATCATAGTTCTATTTTTCAATCCCAAGCACGGTATTGGCCTGCTCACCCTCCATATATTCAAATGTGATGGTATCTCCTACACCATAACGCACGATATCAAGGTAATCTACTACCGATACATCGTAAATATCGGAATCATTTTCGAGCAAAATATATTGGTGCGTATTTCCTTCTACCACTGCATCGGTGATTTTTGCAATCGTACCGGTTGCTTTCTTGACACTGTCGCTCTCTTTTGTTTCCGCATTGACACCATTTTGCTTCATCAGTTCCATATAGTTCTTTTCGCATTCACTGACAGAATCACCGGTTGCTACAATCTGATATTTCTGCACATTTACCATCGCATACATTTTTACCAGACCAGAATCATCCTTTAATGCAATGAAATAGGTCGGCTCATTTGTAATGTTTAATAACAGTGGGAAGGTTGCTGTATAGCCAAGGTTTTGCACCTTACCTTCCGCAGAGGACATCGCAGAATCTTCAATTGCGCCTTCTACCTGATAATATTTTGTCTCCATCGTTCTCTCATTCATCAGGACGAATCCAACGTTGGACTGATCACTTGTGATGGAGGTTACTCCGGTATAAACCCAGACATCATCATTCATTGCAAGGTAATTATAACCGTTCGTGGTGGTCAGACAATCCTTCTGTCCTAACACACTGTTGATAAATCCATGTTTTAAAGATCCATAATAATCATAAAGCTGTACCAATAAATCGGCAGAATAAACACGGTCTACCCAGCTTGGCACATCTTTTACCGCATAATCAGTGCACTCACCTGTCACAGCATTACAAAGCACAACTCTGCCGATGGTCTTACCTCCAAACAGACCAATCTTATAATCTGCAACACTGCAAATCCAGTAAGGCGTACCCTCCTCATCAATCTCAAAACTGATATCATCGAAAATATAGGTCGGATAACGAAATCTTAAATGACGCTTTAAGTTTCTATGAAAATGGTCATATGGCGTATATTTCATGCCTTCTGACAAACGAACCAGCTCCGTATCCTGCGTTGCCATATCAATCTTAATATAGGCTGGAATTCCTTCCTTCTGGTTCGTCAGCCACTTGATGGTATCCGCATAACGGAGCGGTGTCACACGGACCGGTTCCCCTTTGTAGTTAATCTGGGAATAAAGTTCACTGACTTCAAACTGCGACGCCATATCAACAAGACTACCCATCTTACGATTTCCCAGAATGGATGCTGAGTCACGATCTAACAGTGGAATCTGGTCATAAGAAATCTGTTTGATATCCTCGGTAAATTCCCCCTCTTCCACTTTTAAAAGTTTCTGATATTTTGCTGCATTGACAATCGGTGAGGACAAAATGGAGCCTGCCACATAAACCGCCAAAAACAGTAAAAAGACAATCACTCCAATCTTTAAACCTGTATATTCCTTAATAAAGGACAGTTCAATCTTGCTTTGTCCTGCTATCTTTGCCTTTCTTACAATATAAAGCACGAAAAGCACCGCCAAAATCAGAAAAATAAATTTCCAGGTTTCTGTTGCATGAATGTTAATTGCCGGAAGTGAAACATAATAAAAAATTGCAACAGCGATTACCACCAACAAAGCAATCACCAGTTTGACTTTCATCATTCCTTTCATCACGAATTCCCCTTTCGTTCGTTTGGTCGAAGCTGATATAAAAATTCTTCAAAACATACGCCATCTTGTTCCGGTATCAACAAGTTTATTGTGTCAGGCACCAATTGTTCCAATGTAAAACGTTTCATCGTGCGTCCTCCCTGTCAGTGGAATTTATATGCAGCATTTCTTATTGCTTTATATAATATTCCTTTATGGCAGAGCCGTCAACATTTTCAAGGACGTATTTGTGTTATGATGTTACACGTTTCAGGACGTATTTGTGTTGTCATATCACACGTTTCAGGATATGATTCTATCATGAAAGTAGGAACTATAAACTTACAAAGTTTCTGCTTTTGCAAATAACCGGTATGCTCTTGCAATTTTATTTTCTATGTTCTATGATAGGCAGTTAGAAAGACAGGGTGATTCTATGCAGATCAGTATTCTTTTAATGGAACAGATTTTTGAGCTTTTTCTCATGATTCTGATGGGATTTATTATTGTAAAGGCGGGAATTGTCAAGGAAGAAGACAGTAAGGTTTTATCCAAAATCGTACTGTACCTGATCATTCCATGCGTGATTATAAACGCTTTTCAGGTGGACTATACTAAAAAAACCGTAAATGGTCTTCTGATCGCGCTTGCTGCATCCGTATTGCTTCAGGTGGTTCTCCTGCTTGTCGTTTTCGTGATGGGAAAACTGTTTTCCTTAAATGAAGTGGAAACAGCTTCTATCTATTACTCCAACTCCGGCAATCTGATTGTTCCTATCGTGACATTCGTTCTGGGACAGAAATGGATACTTTACGGATGTGTCTTCATGAGCGTGCAGCTTATTTTCCTCTGGACACACTGCAAGAAAATCATAAGCCGTGAGTCTTCCTATGACTGGAAAAAAATCATTCTTAACATCAATATGATTTCCATTGCCATTGGTGCCATTTTATTTTTCACCAGAATCCGGCTGCCGGAACTCATTACAAATACCATCTCCAGTGTTGGAAATATGATCGGACCGGCCAGCATGATTGTAACCGGAATGCTTTTCGCCGGAATGGATTTAAAAGCAATTTTTGCAAATAAACGTGTATATTTCATATCGGCTCTCAGAATGCTTGTCATTCCTTTGATTGCACTGTTTCTCATAAAAATCAGCCATCTTGCCACACTGTCTGCAGATGCTCAAAAGATCATGCTCATTGTATTTCTCGCAGTAATCACCCCATCAGCATCCACCGTTACACAGATGTGCCAGGTGTACGTGCTGTTGTTTTCCTGTATTTAACGGTATATTTTCGTTTTTTTACAGCCAGCCCATTTTTCACACCAAATACTTCCATTCCGATCAGAACCGGTGCGCAAAGTATTGGCTGCACTTCCCACCGCCGCGTATCCAAGTGCCGCGCAGGCCATCGTTGGCAGTCCTGCCACACTTCCCACCACAAAACCAAGGGATACTCAATGGTGGAAATTGGATCTTCCTTTTCTTTGATGATTTTCCAGGTTCTTACATTCCTCTGGGACATATAGCATGGTTTCTTGATGATATGTCCCAGCCTTCTATTTGCCGGGACATATGCGAGTTTTCTTTTTTGATATGTCCCAGTTCTTCTATTTGACGGGACATATGCAAGTTTTTCTTTTTGATATGTCCCAGTTCTTCTATTTGCCGGGACATATACAAAATCTCTTTCATTTTATGTCCCCTGATTCCTGTGAGACGGGATTTTTTCGAACATTTTTCTTCTATATGTCCCTTTCTCTTTGCCTTGTGGGACTTTTTCCAACTATTTTTCTCTATATGTCCCTTTCTCCCCACCTTGTGGGATTTTTCTGGCATTTTTTCCTTATATGTCCAAGTTCCTCCACCTTACAGGATTTTTCTGGCATTTTCCCCTATATGATCCATTTTCTCTCTGCAACACGTAAATTTGAAACTATCTTCCCGTTTTTCTCCAGTAATCCCCTCTCTTTTTTCTGCAATACCGGATAAAATCATACCATAAAAAGACAAGCACAGCCCCGATAACGATCGCTTTTACCACAAGCGGCATATGCCCGTCACCGAATCCAAACTCCACAATAAAAAAAACACTCAGTGCGATCCACAGTGCAAACCATACCCATCCAAACAGCTTCTGATTTTTGACCTTACAAAACAGAAACTGGAAAACCGGATCGCCACTCACTTTATAAAACTCGCTGTACTCCGAAAAATCACCGACAAGTTCCTCCAATTGCGCAAAGCTACGTCCCTTTTTCTCTTCTTCTTTTACATAGTTGAGGTAAAAATCAATATTTTCGCCATCGTAGGCATGATCTGCTGCAAGTTTCCGGCACAGGTCGATGGAACCCTGTATTTCCTGCTGCTTATTTAACAACTCCTGCAACTGCTGCCGGACCAGTTCCTCAGAAACTGCCGGATCATCCAGCATCAAGGCAATTTTTTCGATGGGCATATTCATTTTCCGATATAAAATGATCTGTTTTAACCGCCGGATATCCTGTTCACTGTAATTGCGGTATTTGCTTTGGTCATTCCGCTCCGGTTCGAGCAGCCCCTTTCTTTCATAAAAGCGGATATTGCTGATGGTTAATCCGGTCAGTTGCGCTGCCTGTCCTATTTTCATCTGTCCCGTTCCTTCCTTCTACTATATATTTGAAAATACAATTATCTCTTTCCCACCTCACGCCGTGCCTGGTCTGTAATTTCTTCTGGAAAATCCAGCAGTTCCATCAAATCTATGGCATTTGTTTTCCCGACGATCCCACGTCTGATTTTGTATGGAAAAACGATATCTTTTTCATGAACCTGACTGTCAAAATAATAAGTGTCGTATCGGTTTTTCAGGGCATACACCAGCTCCAGATCATGTGTGGCAATCAGGAGAAAGCCCTGTTTCTGTACCATGTAGGATAAAATGGCATTGGATGCCGCCAGACGCTCACGCGTGTTCGTCCCTTTTAAAATCTCGTCAATCACAAACAACATGGGCTCACCCGTTTCCAATTCATCGAGCATGCGCTTTAAATATTTAATTTCACGCATGTAATAACTCTCTCCCTGCAGCACATCATCCCGAAGTGCCATCGAGGTCATCACCTGTATTGCAGGCATTTTCATATTTTTTGCAACACAGGTATTGATCGTCTGTGCCAGAATCACATTGATGGCAACCGCTTTCATAAATGTCGATTTGCCAGATGCATTTGCCCCGGTCAGTACCACACCTTTTTTCAGGACAAAATCATTCGGAATTGCATCTGCCATAAGAGGATGACGGATTTTCTCCACACTGATTGCGCCATCACTCTGCAATGACGGACAGCACCATTGCGGCAGGCTTTTCCGAAAGGATGCGATCGCAATCTCCATATCGATTTCTCCTGCAAATGTATACAGTTGCATCGTCTCTTTTTTGCACGCGCGCAAAGTTTTTTGAATACGGTAAAATGCGACAACATCATGCAGCGTAATTCCCGCAATATAATCCCAGAGGATCCCCGTCACATCCCCGGATATGCTCTGGTATTTTCTAGTCTGCCAGCGCAGCATCCGGTGGGATAATTTTTGAGTTTTCTCCAATGCATGCAAAATTTCCGGTCTGTCCGGTTCCAGTTTTTTTACAATCCAGTTGCAAAAATCAAAAAGTTCTTTCAGACTGGATACCATAAACAAATTTCCCTCATATTTGCATTTTGTATGCAGATAAATAAGCAGATTGACTACCGCCACAACAAGAAAACCAGTTGCCCACAAATTACTTCGCAGCAAAATTGCACCGATCAGGCAAAACGCCAGCAGTCCCTGCAAAAAATACAGTATTGCACCGGGAATGACCAGTGGGTTAATTTCTTCCGTCAGGAAAAACGGCAGATAACAGCTTTCTTTCTGCTTGCCGATACGCATGAGTTTTTCTTCTATCTCTGTGCGTATGGATTCCCGGCGCGAAAAAAACGAAATCCTCTTTTCCATATCCTCACAGGACTGCCGTGTCTGCATATTGTGCAGGCGATGGTACAGAATCTGCTCTCCCATATACGTCCGGGTATGATTGATCCGCGCAAATACACGATCCATCTCCAGGTCATTCCACGTAACGGTATCCACGCTTCCTGCACTTTGCCATTCTTCCTTCTTTACGTCCTGCACCACCAGCTCTTCATACATACGGATTTCGCGCATGCGCTTCTCCAGTGATTCCCACGCTTCCAGCTCCATTGGATTTTTCCCGAATTGTGCTTTTATTCTGTTTCTTCTTTTTTTTTGCTTTTTTCCAATCACCCAGTTCATGATTTCCACCTCAATTTTTAAATTCTGGCAGAACTATAAACCATGAACCAGGGTGAGAGTCAAGGGATTTTTACCAAAAAGACCGTTTCTGTGCCGTATAAATGCAGCGGTTGCCATTGACCAGAAATGCCACCAGGCAGACTGCAAAAAATGCGAGCCCATTTTCCACACCAAATACTTCCATTCCGATCAGAACCGGAGCCAGCAAAGTATTGGTTGCACTTCCAAACACCGCCGCGTATCCAAGTGCCGCACAGACCATCGGTGGCAGTCCTGCCAGGCTTCCCAGCACAAAACCAAGCGATGCACCGATGGAAAAAAGCGGTGTCACCTCTCCGCCCTGAAACCCGATCGACAAAGTCAGTACCGTAAAGAGCAGCTTCAAAATCCAGTCAAACATATACAGTTCTCCCCCGGAAAATGCCTGCGCGATCAGATTGGTTCCAAGTCCGCAGTACCGTCCGTTCCACCCCAGAAAAAGGAACACCGCCAGTGGGATCGACACAAAGCCGATTCTCTTGTATGGATTTTCCAGTACGTTTCCCATAAACTGTTTTACTTTTTGCAAAAGCACCGCAAACAGCTGTCCCGTCAGACCGAACAAGATTCCAAAAAGAATCAGATACGTCACCGTCTTTGTGTCCGTCAATGACAGGGTCTGCGAAAGAAGAACCGAAAATTTTTCCAGCCCCAGAGCATGCGAAGTTGCAGATGCCGTAAAAGACGCAATTGCCGCAGGAAGCAATGCGGAATATGCCATACTTCCACTCACCACTACTTCCATCGCAAAAAAGACTGCTGCAAACGGAGTCTGAAAGAGGCCTCCAAATCCGGCTGCCATTCCCGCAATCAATACTATCCTGCCGTTGTCCGGGAAGTGGAATCTGCGGGCAAACGCATGGGAAAGTGTGGCACCGATCTGCACGGCAACGCCCTCGCGCCCCGCACTTCCGCCAAACAGATGTGTGATCCATGTACCGGCCATGACAAGTGGAATGAGTGCCAGTGGAATCGACTCCCGCTTTCCCTGCCCGGCTTCCATGACAAGCGTCATTCCTTTTGACGCCGTCTCATTGAAATGCCGGTATAACCAGACGATCCCAAGCCCTGCCAGCGGCAGAAACGGCAGCAATACAACTACATGCGCCGAACGAAAATCTGTAATAAAAAGTAAAACACGACCAAATATGGCATCAATGGCACCAATTGCAATGCCAAGGAGCAGCGCAGATAGCGCATACAAAAATGTTTCTTTTGCTTTTTTCTTTAATCCCTGTAAATCATGTGACAGATTCATGGTTTTCCTCTTCTTTCATAATCCCTTTTTCGTCTCTTACATGCGACATATGAACAATTGATTTACTGCTACATCCATCCTGCATCAATCCTTCCCCTGCACATCCTCAAAATCTTACAGCAAATAAAAAAGCCGATGGTCTCTGCGATCAAACAATCGTAGAAATCATCAGCTTATCGTTCAGCAGTTCATGGAAATTCCCTTGGGAGAACTTCATTCCCGGACCTTATTGTAGCATGGGGAAAAAGGAAAAGCAAGGCTTCCTTTAGAATCCGTAAATTTCCCCATACTTCTTATTGAAATAGGACAGCAGCGGCGCTGCGGAAATTTCACAGCCGCATACCCTCTGCACCGCCTGGCGGGAATTGTACAGGCTTCCGTAACGGTGGATTTTTTCATTGAGCCAGGCGGTGATTTCCTTTACCCGGCCTTCCGCAAGGATGGGATCCAGGCTTCCCAGCTCCTTTTCTATCTGATTTAAGAACATGCCGCCGTAAATGGAGCCCAGCAGATAGGAAGGGAAGTAGCCGAAGGAACCGTCGGACCAGTGCATATCCTGCAGAATGCCCTCCGCATCGTTGGCAGGACGGATGCCAAGCAGCTCTTCCATTTTATCATTCCAAAGCTCCGGCAGCGTGTCTGTGGCGGCATGGTCACGGAAAATTGCCTTTTCCACTTCATAGCGCAGGATAATGTGAAGGCAGTAGGTCACCTCGTCCGCCTCCGTCCGGATGAAGCTGGGACGGACATCATTGATCGCCCGGCAGAAAACATCAAAGGGAACGGTCTGAAACTGAGGAAGAAGTTCTCCCAGCTGTCCGTAAACCGGCTTCCAGAAATTTGGATTCCGGCCCAGGATGTTTTCAAAGAAACGGGACTGGCTTTCATGCAGGCCCATCAGGTTCACCTGCTCCACTGCGGTATTCACAAAAACAGGATCGATATTCTGCTCAAAAATAGCGTGCCCTCCCTCATGGATGGCGCTGAAAATGGCGGATAACGGGGCATCCTCAAGATAATGGTTCGTGGTCCGGATATCCCCATGGCATATGCCCATGGTGAAGGGATGCTCGCTTTCTGCCACAGCGCCTCCGTCGAAATCAAAGCCGATATAGGAAAGCAGCATATTCTGCACTTTTTTCTGGGCGTCAATGTCGTAATGGCCTTCAAGCGCCGACAGATCCGGCCTGCCCGCAGCAGCTATTTTGGAAAGCAGCGGCAGCAGCCCTTCCTTCATTTCATCAAAAATCCGGTCGATGGTGGCGCTGTCCATCCCTTCCTCGTACATATCAAGCAGCACCTCATAGACATCTTTTTCCGGTTCCATGTATCCCACGTACTGCCTGGTCATGGAAATCATTTTATCCAGCCAGGGAGAAAAGAGAGAGAAATCCCCGGCCCGCTTTGCTTCCTCCCACATCTTTTCCGATCGCGCGGAGGTGGTCACATAATCCGTATAAAAATCCTGGGGAACGCGCTGAAAGCGTTGATAATCCCGTAAACCGCGCTTTACCGTCAGCTGCATCCCTTCATCCAGCTGCGCAAAAAGCTCCGGACGGGAAAGCTCCTGCAGCATAGCCCCATATTCCTCTGATGTGGAAAGCTTGAAGGACTCGGTGGAAAAGAAGCCCAGGGCTTCCAGCTTGCTTTCCACTCCCTTTTTGGGAGCCATGGTCTGCAGATCCCAGTTAAGCAGACATACTGCCTGCTCATACTGCCTCATTTTTTTGAGATGTTCCTTAAATTTATCCAGTGTCTGATTCATAAGTGCCTCCTTTACAATGCTGTTGCTTCTTACAGTATACCAGCGCAGGGAGGCTGGGACAAGAAGAACAGTGACGGCAGAAGGACAAATCGTCTGTGGACGTTACTGTCATGGAATGAGCGGTAATCTGTGAACAGTGACCAGCCCGGGGGTAAGCGCAGGCGGGAAATAAGATTACATTGCGTTTTGCACAGGACTTCTGTATAATATAAAATAAAACATAATGTTTTACTGATCAACTGTAAAAAGGGCGGCGGCCGCTTCGCCGTGAAGGTGCGGCTGAGAAGGTAAAATGGATGTAGGCGGGCAAAACAGCGTGAATTGGGGTAAAGAGCATAAAAACAAACAGGAAGAATCCTGGAGTCTGGCCTGCCGTATCACGCACAGTCATTAGAATGAGCATGATGCGGAGTGGATCACGACTCTTTTTTTGCTGTAGTTTTCCGGGTTTAAAACAGGAAAAGAGGAAGAATAGGAAACGATGATGCCCCGGTGGACAGAGTGCTATTGACATGCAGTTACAGAGAGGATAAACAGATGAATATTCAAATGACGGCAGGGGAGGCGCTGCAGGCATTCTGCCGGGCCTGGTTTGTGGAACGGGATGTGGAGGCGGCTATGGCCTTTATCAGGGAAGACGTGGATTTTGTGGGCACCGGGATCGGAGAGTCAGCACGGGGCAGGGATGAGATGCTTTCCTACCTCAGACAGGATATGCTGGAGATTCCGGAGCCGTTTATACTGCTTCTGACGGAGATAAATGAACAGGTTATAGCGGAGCATGTGCGTAACCTGTCTGCGGAGGTCACTCTGAAAAATTCTGTGTATACCTGGCATGTACGCGGTTTCTTTACCATGGTAATGGAGGGGGAGGGCTGGAAGCTCCAGAGCTTCCACTTTGCCGAGCCTGCCGGCAGCCAGCGGGGGACGGAGCATTACCCGAAGACGCTGGTTATGGAGAATACCATTCGGCAGAGACAGGAGCTTTTGAATGAGTCCCTGCCCGGCGGTATGATGGGCGGCTACATAGAGGAAAACTTTCCGTTTTATTTCGTCAACCGCAGGATGCTGAATTACCTGGGCTATGCGGACGAGGCCGAATTCGTAGCGGATATTGAAGGCTGCGTTTCCAACTGTATGCATCCCGAGGATCGGGATATGGTGGAACGGGCAGTGATGGAGCAGCTGGCAGAGGATGTTGAATATGTGGTGGAATACCGCATGAAGAAAAAGGATGGTTCTTACATCTGGGTTCATGACATGGGACGCAGAGTAATGGCTGAAGACGGGAGGCCTGCGATCATATCGGTCTGCATGGATATTACGGCACAGAAGCGTGCGCAGGCGGAAGTGCTCAACCTGTATAACAACATTCCGGGAGCGGTGTTCCGGTGCCGGTTTGATGCTGATTTTTCCGTAATTGACGCCAATGACGGGCTGTTTGAATTCCTGGGGTTCAGCAGGGAAGAATTCGCAGCCATGGGAAACAGGATGTCGGCCGTCATTTATCCTGAGGATTTTGATATCATGGCCGACAAGCTCAGGGAGCAGCTGAAAACAGGAAATACCATACATAACGAAAACCGCCTGATCTGCAGGGACGGAAGTGTAAAATGGATTTCCATCAAGGCGCAGCTGTTTACGGAAGAAGATGGAGAGCAGTATTTTTATTGTGTTTTTGTAGATATAACGGATGAAAAACAGCTGCAGCAGAGAGTTCTGAATCTGTATGAAAAGGAGCTGTCTTATTTTGCGGAGGTGTCTTCTGCGGAGGGAAGCATTCAGGGAAGCCTGAATGTGACTCAGGGGAGGCTGGAAACCTACGTTTCAACTTCGGAAATGGCGGTGGCCCATATCGGGGATTCCTATGAGGATACTATCTTCAGCCTGGAGCGATCAGCCATGGATCCGGAAATGGGGAAAAGGATTGGAAGCACTCTGGAACGGGAGAAGGTGCTGGCCGATTATGCCAACGGAAAAACGGATTATCACTTTGAATTCCTCCGCAGAAGCAACACCGGAAGCAGCTTCTGGGAAAGTACGAAGCTGCGCTCCTTCAGGAATCCGGAGAGCGGGGATGTGCTCCTGTTTTTCTATACCATAGATATTACGGAGCAGAAGCTTCAGGAGCAGCTGCTGAAAAGAATTGCGAAGCTGGATTATGACAGCATAACCGAAGTGGACGTCCTGCAGGGAACCCACAGGCCGGTTTCCATAGACGGCGGCGGGCGGAACATACTTCCTGCGGAAGGAGGTTTCCAGGAGGAGCTGCACAGGTTTGCCGATGCCTATATGAACGAACCTGCGAAAACGGAATATCTGAACCAGCTGGATTTCTCCAATATGGAAAGGCAGCTGAAGGAAAAGGATTCCTACACCTTCCTTGTGGAGATGAAGGATGAAAAAGGGGAGCTGCGCATTAAGCGGTTTGAGGTTTTCTATATCAGCCAGGAACTGAAAAGAATCTGCATTGCCCGTACGGATGTGACTGATGTGGTGCGTCAGGAACAGCGTCAGAAGGAGGAGCTGGCGGCCGCCCTGGTTGCAGCGGAGCAGGCAAACGCGGCAAAGTCAGACTTCCTTTCCCGCATGAGCCATGAAATCCGTACCCCAATGAATGCAATTATCGGCATGAGCACCATTGCCGCCCAGTCGATCGGGGATGATGAACAGGTGGAGGACTGCATTTCAAAAATAGGAATTTCCTCCCGTTTCCTTTTGTCCCTGATAAATGATATCCTGGACATGAGCCGTATTGAAAGCGGGAAAATGCTGCTGAAAAATGAAAAGATACCCACGGAGGAATTCCTGGTAGGCATTAATTCCATCTGCTACGGACAGGCGGAGGCCAAGGGCGTGGAGTATGAATGTATCGTGGATCCGGTGCTGGACGATTATTATATCGGGGATGCCATGAAGCTGCAGCAGGTGCTGATCAATATTTTAAACAATGCCATCAAATTTACCGGCGAGGGCGGTAAGGTGACCTTTTCCGCATCCCAGCGCAGGAAAACAAAAAACGATGCCATGCTCCGTTTTATTGTCAATGACACGGGAGTGGGGATGGGCGATGATTTTATCCCGCATATATTTGAACCCTTTTCCCAGGAATCCACAGGAACCACCTCCCTTTACGGAGGCACAGGGCTGGGGCTTGCCATTTCGAAAAATATCGTGGATATGATGGACGGGAAGATTACCGTGCGCTCCATAAAGGGAATCGGCACGGAATTCATAGTGGATGTAAAGCTGGGGATTACCGAGGAAGAAAAGCTGCGCCATAACCAGAAAAAGCATGATTTTAATTTTTCCCATCTGAAAACGCTGGTGGTGGACGACGATGTGGCCGTCTGTGAAAGCGCGGTAATGACCCTGCATGAAATGGGCATCAGCGCCGAATGGGTGGACAGCGGCCGGAAGGCTGTTGAGCAGGTGAATACGCTTTGGAGCCAGAACCGTTATTATGATATGATTCTTATTGACTGGAAGATGCCGGACATGGACGGTATCGAAACCGCCAGGAGGATTCGGAGCATAGTAGGTCCGGAGGTGACCATCATCATCATGACGGCCTATGACTGGATTTCCATTGAACATGAAGCCAAGCTGGCCGGCGTTAATCTGCTGATGAGCAAGCCCATGTTTAAGTCCTCACTGGTTTCCGCGTTCACCAAAGCATTGGGGGAAAAGGAAGAGCAGGAAGAAAAGACACAGGTCATTGATTATGATTTTACCGGAAAACGGGTGCTGCTTGCAGAGGACAACCAGATTAACACCGAGGTGGCGGTGATGCTCCTGGAAAGCAAGGGCTTTACGGTGGATACCGCGGAGAACGGACTGCGGGCCATGGAAATGTTCAGCAAGTCCCCGGAAGGCTATTATAATGTTATCCTCATGGATATCCGCATGCCTCTGATGGACGGCCTTACGGCGGCAACGAACATCAGGCATCTGAGCAATGCAGATGCCGCGGCAATTCCCATCATTGCAATGACGGCTAATGCCTTTGATGATGATATTGAAAAGAGCAAGGCGGCGGGTATGAATGCCCATCTGGCCAAGCCCATTGAACCGGAGCGTATGTTCCAGACGCTTTATGATTTCATTTTTGGAAAAGAAGATTATTAGTAACAGGCAGCGAAAAGCGCCGGGATTGAGGCTTCACGGAATCCCGGCGCTTTTCGTGCGGCCGCTGCGCATCTGCGGCTACGGCTGATTGTCCCGGATGATAAAATGGTTCTTGTTTACCTTAAGAAGCCCGTCCTTCTGCATTTTACCCAGCTCATTGGACAGGGCGCTGCGGTCCACGCTCAGATAATCTGCCAGCTGCTGGCGGTTGAAGGGAATCGTGAATTCACTGCTTCCCTGGGAGGACGCCTGGAAGGAAAGGTAGGACAGAAGCCTTCCGCGGATTGATTTGGGAGAGGTATGGAAAATCCTGCGGGAAAGAATCAGATTTTTCTGTGCCGAGATGGTGAGCAGGTTCCGGATCAGCCTGCCGTGATACTCACAGGCGCCGGGGCAGGTTTGCAACACTCTGGCGGCGTTCAGAAACAGAATTTCGGAGTTTTCCGAGGCAGTTACGCTTACCTGCATGGGCTCTCCCGGGATGCAGGCATAGGTTTCCGCAAAAATCATGCCCTCCCCAACGCTGTCCAGCAGGCTTTTATTCCCCCAGTGATCGTCATTTTCTATCTGCACACGGCCGGTAAGCACCAGTCCGATTGCATCCACCGGTTCGCCGGCATGATAAACAGTACTTCCTTTTATATAGTGCTTCTGTTCTGCGCCAAGGCAGGAAAGCATTGCCTTGATTTCTTCTTCCGTATTTCCCCGGAATAACAGAGTTTTTGACAAAAATTTATAATTCAAAAAAATTTCCTCCATTTGTTGTTTTAACAACATACATGTTGGAAGGATTGTATTATACTTACTCCAGAAAGTCAAGTAAAGAGTTCCCGATGTGATAGCTAAGAATTCCCGGCGTGACAGGCCCATAGGTAAGCTGCTGCGATCTGGGAGTAATAAAAGGAGGCAGGAATTATGGTAAGAAAAATTATTCATATTAATGAAGAAAAATGCAATGGCTGCGGTCTTTGTGCTGCGGCGTGTCATGAAGGTGCAATCGGAATGGTTGACGGCAAGGCAAAACTGCTCAGGGATGATTATTGTGACGGACTGGGAGATTGCCTTCCCACCTGTCCCACAGGAGCGATTTCTTTTGTGGAGAGGGAGGCGGCTGCCTATGATGAAGGCGCGGTCCTGGAAAATAAAAAGAAAAAAATGCAGTCAGAGGGCGGGGCTGTTTCCGGCGGCTGCCCCGGCAGCAGGGCAAGGGAGCTTGACAGACAGGAGACGCAGCAGCCTGAACATGCAATGGAGGCTGTTCCCTCCCGGCTGCGGCAGTGGCCGGTACAGATCAAACTGGTACCTGTGAATGCAGCGTATTTTCAAGAGGCAAAATTGCTGATTGCTGCGGATTGTTCAGCCTATGCCTATGCACATTTTCATGAAGATTTTATAAAAGAACACATTACTTTGATAGGATGCCCAAAACTGGATGATACAGATTATTCTAATAAGCTTACCGAGATTATTCAAAACAACAATATTCGAAGTGTTACAGTAGTACGAATGGAAGTACCGTGCTGTGGTGGCATTGAGTCAGCCGTAAAAAAGGCTTTGAAGAACAGTGGGAAATTGATTCCATGGAATGTGGTAACGATTTCTACTAAGGGAGATATTTTAGACAGGGTATAAGCAGATTTGAAGCAGGTAACTAACGATAACATAAAAAGATATAGGCGAAAATACCTATATCTTTTTTTTACATATATCTTTTAAACAGCATCTGTCACAAAAAGGTGCTGTTCTGGCAGTACAGATTTCACGACCATGATACACCAGACAGTGACAAAAATCACTGCCCTTTTCAGGTGGAATAATTTTCCACAATTCCATCTCCACCTTTTTAGGGTCTTTAATACCGTTTACCAGTCCGATTCGATTGCACAAGCGGATGCAGTGGGTGTCGGTAACAATGGCGGGCTGTCCGAAAACGTCTCCCATAATCAGATTGGCACTTTTTCTTCCCACCCCCGGAAGTTTCAATAAATCCTCCATATTGTCGGGAACTTTACAGTCAAATTCGTCACGTAACATTTTCATACACAGACTGATATCTCTTGCCTTGCTTTTTCCAAGACCGCAGGGACGCA
>ERZ780150.1125-NODE-1125-length-18719-cov-5.374357_pt1 | contig 18719 bp, 22 predicted proteins | sample MGYA00511019_ERZ780150 | MGnify/ENA primary metagenome ERZ780150 (study PRJEB29588, sample SAMEA2151633) | human gut metagenome | biome: human gut; feature: human-associated habitat; material: faeces | place: Denmark | collected 2008/2010 ...
TTGTCTATCACCTCCCTGGGCTGTCCATCTTGGCGGCGCACCTGACTCGCTCGTACATGGGTTATGTACCAGAAATGCCGTCTATTCGATTGTCAAAGTACCGTCGAAGGGAAAAAACTTGTCCTTCTATTAACACTGACAAAAAGAGTAAAAAACAGGCGCACCAAATGAAACTTTATCAAAAATTTTTTGTCAACCGCTTCAGCCCACGCCGGATGCTGTCACGGACACGGCTCGGATCGACACCTTCAGCTCCGGCAATCTCATTTACAGTCATTCCAAGATAGTACCGGGCATAGATACGCTTTGCCTGTTTCTCCGGTAAAGCCATCACAGCGGAGTAAATCTGTTCCCGCAGCTGTTTTTCCTCCAGAGCCATTTCTGGTGTCTGGGGTTTGTGCAGAATCGCATTTCCAATTCCATTCTCGCAGTCCAGGGAATACTGCGCTTTGTAGCGATACATTTTCCGTTCATAGGCCGCTTCGGCTCGCTCATCAGCCAGAAATACCGCCTGCACTTCATCAGTCACTTCCAAAAAAGCGTCGGTTTTATATACATCGGGATAAAGCTCCCGAAGATTGATTTTCTTCATTATGTACCTCCATTTCGATTCACGGGTGGTCAATGGGTGAATCGAATGGAGGTGGAGAGCGGCATCGGGGCTGCTCCGGGGCATTCTCTAATAAAAGGTAAACAAAAACGCCAGTCTCCCATTGCAGGAAACTGGCGCGCCAAAAAATTGTGTTATTATTCTGATTTTTGCAGACAGATAATGCCGATACCTGATTAAACTGTCCCGGAGGTGGAGCTATGCTTTTTTTAATTGGTGAAGATCGTGAGTGCTGTGTAAAACAAAAATGGACATGGCGCTACCTCCACGATACCGCCGCATCCTCAAAAAGGGTGACTTTAACACACCCTCCGATTTCTCATTTTTCATAAGGGAAACGGCGGCAGAAATGTTTGGTTTCAACCGCCGCGACATCTCAAGCGCAAATCATCGCTGTTAAATAGCAACGGTTTTGTGTTTGGAGTGCTTATTCCTAAAAATCAAAAAAGAAAGAGCCGATAACCGTGAGAATATCTCATCGATTATCGGCTCTGCGTCTTTGCGTCTGGCTCTTTGATAACTGTTGTATTCAATTCATTTACATTTATCAGCGTTGTCTGTTTACACTTCGGACAGTAAAGAGGATAATTTATCAAAACCGTATCTTTCCGTATTTGATCACGAGTTTTTCCTCCACATACGGGGCATATTAACCAACTGCTGTTCATCATCAAATTTTCACCTCCAAAATAAAGTTTATAATCTGATTGAACCCATAATCTAAAAACTTGCTTTCAGAGATAGAAAATTGCTTTGATATGAATTGTCCTTTCATTTGTGCAAGGGTAAGGAACGAAGTAATGCTTGACCACAAAATGTAAACTGTCAACATCGGAATTATGTCTTGCCGTACAACGCCTTTTCCTTGTCCATTTTCAATAAATGTAGCAAGCGTGGTATTGATTTCCGTTCCTAATAACAAAAAATGATTAGGGCAATCCGAAACTCAATCATCTATTTTCCATAGAGAACACTGGCCGTCCTCATAGCATTATTCTACTTTCATCATACGGTATCCCACACCGATATGTGTTTGAATATATTGTGGAGACTCCTCTGTTGGCTCCAGTTTTTTTCGCAATGTCGCCATAAATACCCGCAGCGAAGCTACATCGTTATCCCAACTGCGGCCCCAGATATTTTGCGTGATAAAGGTATGGGTCAGTACCTTGCCAACATTCTTGGACAACAAGCACAACAGCTTATATTCAATGGGTGTCAGGTGCAGTTCGTTTTCATCCAGATAAGCGCATCCCCCGGCATAATCCACTTTCAGTTTACCATTCACAAATACAGAACTGGCGGTGAACATCTCTGCCGTCATCAGAGAAAGTCTTCGCTGCGTCACCCGAAGTCGTGCCAACAATTCTTCTACTGAAAAGGGCTTTGTCAAATAATCGTCCGCTCCGGCATCCAGCGCCTTGATTTTATCGTTATCCTCGCTTCGGGCGCTGATTACAATAATCGGAACATTGGACCAAGAGCGAACCGTTTGAATGACTTGAACGCCATCCATATCCGGCAAGCCCAAATCCAGTAAGATGATTTCAGGATTGTGCGATGTGGCCTCCATAATTGCTGCTGAGCCATTAGGTGCTACCACATAACGATAATCATTTGTTTTTAAAGTGGTCGTAATGAGATTTCGTACAGACGGGTCATCCTCAACCACTAATATCAAAGGTTTATTCATGAAGTTCTACCTCCCCTGCAGGTAATGTAAATTTAAAAGCAGTGCCATTTGGCTGATTGTCTGATACGGAAATCGTGCCGCCGTGGGCGGTCACAATGGACTTACAGAGGGACAGCCCCAATCCAAGGCTTCTGCGGCTGTCGACCACTTTATTGGCCCCACTATAAAACATATCGAAAATACGGGGTTTCTGCTCATCGGGAATCCCAGGGCCGTTGTCGGAAACGGAAACCGTGACCCATTGCTCTTTTTGATCGGTGTGTATTTCAATTACTGAACCGACAGGGGTATATTTGATGGCGTTGTCAACCAAATTGATAATCACCTGAACGATCAGCTTCGCGTCAATGTGGGCAAGGATAAAGTCTTTACCGCTGGTCACACGAATGGTGTGTTCTTTACTTTTTCTGTTGATGTGCTTCAGCGCTTCAGAAACGACCTCATCCATGAGTTCGATACTCCGAGTTAGATTGACCTGTCCGCCCTCAATTCGTGTGACTGCTAACAAATTTTCAACCAGATTGATTAGCCACATGGAATCGTCATAAATATCAGTAAAGGTCTGCTCCCGTAGTGCATCGTCCATTTTTTTATAATTTGCAAGCAAATTGTCTGCGCTGCCGGAAATCGCTGTCAAAGGCGTCCGAAGATCATGGGAGATTGCCCGCAGCAGGTTGGCACGAAGTTGTTCATTTTGTGCCAGGACAGCCGCTTCCTCCTTCTCCTTGGCATTTTTGATGTTTTCCAGCGCCAATGCGCACTCGCCAAGAATGGAAAGAAGCACGCTATTTTCAAAAGAGTCCAATGGAGTACCGTTCACAGCAATACCAGCTACTCCATATACATGCTGGTTAACCCGAATCGCAAGGTATAGACACTTTGCACTGGATAATGTATCGGTCGTTGCTCCTGCGTGTTTGTTATTTCGGAAGGCCCAATCGGCGACTGCTTTCTCATTCTCAGAAATTAAATTCTCTTGAGTGCTATTAACAGTACGAAAAACGTTGGGGGTGGCAAGTTCTTTACCATCAGACAGGTAGACGACGATATCTTTTTTCAGCAACTTCATGAGTTGCCCTGCCGTAACGGTGATTACCGCTTTCTCATCCTGTTCTTTTTGCAAAAGCTGATTGGTTTCAAAGAGAATCTTTGTACGGTAAGCTGTATGGGCAGATTGCTTTGCATTTTCCTTCAGCCGGGTAGCGAGAGAGCTTGAAAGCAGCGTTACCATAAACATAATGGCAAAGGTAACAATATAGTTCGGATCGTCAAAATGAAATGTCAGTCTCGGAGTGGTAAAGAAAAAATTAAAGACCAACACGCTGACAACCGAAGTCAGAATCCCGCACAGGCGATTGGTTGTGATCACGGCGGTCACAAGTACGCCTAATATGTAGACTGCGACAATATTGCTTTCCGTGAATCCAAGGGCGTCAAAACCACAACCAATCAATGTAGCTGCCAGCAATACGAGTATACTTTTCAGAACATCCCGCAGGGGCATTGTTTCTATCTGCGCCTTTTTCTTTTTTTCCTGATAACCGGAACCTGTGCTGGCGTCCGGGATCACATGAATATCTAAATTCGGTGCACTGGAAATCAGACGCTCCGTCAAGGTGGGTTTGCTGAAAATCTTTTTTCGTGCAATGGTACTACGTCCAATTACGATTTTAGAAGTGCCGGAAAGACGGGCAAATTCCGCAATTTGATAAGGCACGTCATCGCCATAACTTGTCTCAATCGCAGCGCCAAGTTGCTGGGCCAGACGCTTATTATCCTGCAAACGCTTTTTATCATCGTCACTCATCGCCGCTGTATTTGGCGTTTCCACATAAAGAGCGGTAAATGTTCCCCGAAAGGCTCTTGCCATCCTTGCAGCTGTCCGAATGATTTTTGCGTTGGATGGCGACGAGGAAAGACATGCCAGAATGCGCTCGTCTGTATGGTAATCGCCTCGGCTCTGTACTCTGGCGCTTTCCGTCAGCAAGTTCACCCGGTCGGCGCACCGACGGAGGGCGATTTCCCGCAATGCGGTGAGATTTTCCAGCGTGAAGAAATTAACTGTTGCCCGCTGCGCCTGATCTTCCCGGTACACATTTCCACTTGCCAGTCGTTCCAGCAACTCCGCAGGCTCAATATCCACCAGTTCCACCTGGTCTGCCTGATCAAAGGCGGAATCCGGAATGCGCTCCCGCACGAGAATTCCGGTAATGGAGGCCACGGTATCGTTGAGACTTTCAATATGCTGGACATTCACAGTCGTATACACATCAATGCCGGCGTTCAGCAGTTCCTGAACGTCCTGATACCGCTTCGTGTGGCGGCTGCCTTCTGCATTGGTGTGGGCATACTCATCCACCAGGATGAGCTGAGGTTTCCTCTTTAATGCGGCGTCAATATCAAATTCACGAAGCATCATTCCCTCATAGGCAATTTGCTTCACCGGGAGCTGCTCCAGGCCGTCCAAAAGTGCCGCCGTCTGCGGTCGGGCATGGGGCTCTATGTAACCTGCAACCACATCGACGCCACGCTCTCTGGCTTGATGAGCCGCTTGAAGCATTGCATAGGTCTTTCCGACACCTGCGGCATACCCGAAAAAGATTTTGAGTTTTCCACTTTTCTTAGTGGATGTATCGCTGCGGATCGCACGAAGAAGCTGATCCGGATCTTGTCTTGGCAGTTCCATGTTGTCCCTCCTTGTCTATCCCTCAAGTAAGAGCGATTTCTTTTTTCAATATTATAACACACAAAATCAAAACCTACATCTGCGACTGATTTATGACAAATTTATTCAGGTATCCAGCAAAAGAATCGATTGCAGGTGATTTTTCAGAATCCATCCACAATGCTTTTTGAGTGATATGATTCTGGGCAATCGGCTCAATGGGCAAGCCCGCATATTTCATCACAACCGGGGCACAGTGAAGAAGTATCGTCCGTGCATGATAATGAGTCTTTTCTAATACAGTGGTGTTTCCTGACAAAAAGATCATATCCAATTTGTGCTTTTCCAGTTCTTTGCAAAGTTCACTATCTTCTCCGCTGAAAATATGGATAGAGACATCCGGATGTTGTTTGCCGTAAGCCTCGAAAACATCTGAGAGACTGTCTGCCACGAGTGGGTTGGAAAACCCAATTCGCAAGCTGTTTTCGCCGTAAATCAGATCATTTTCCTGCTCATTCCAATTGTTTTCCAGAAAAACATCCAGCTTTTTCATCAGAAAATAACCAAAAATAAATATAGCTGATGTGCTTACAAGTAAAATAACATCCTGCATGGACTCACCTCCAACTCCTGTGATTTATTAAAATCAAATATGAAAGCACTTTTGCAAATTCTTGTTGCTGCCCAATACCAACATGGTATCTCCTGCTTTCAGCTCTGTATCTGAAGAAATAGATAACTCCAGCTTGCCGTTTTTCTTGATTCCAATAATGTTAATGTTGAACTTTTTACGAATGTCGAGATAGCCAATCGAATGGTCTGCCCATTCTTTCGGAACAGGGATCTCAAACATGGCGTGATGTTCATCCAGTTCTATGTAATCGAGAATGTGATCCGCACTGTAACGAATTGCTGTCCATTTTGCAAGCTGTTTTTCCGGGTAGACCACTTCATTTGCACCGTTGCGCAGTAAAAATTTTTCCTGAACATCAGTTGCAGCTCTGGAAACTACAAACTTCGCTCCTAATTCATGAAGCAGAGAAGTTGTTTCCAATGAACTTTGAAAATCGTTGCCGATGGCCACGATGCACACATCATAATTGCGGACACCGAGAGATTCCAAAAAATCGGCATTCGTACTGTCTCCAATTTGTGCGTTGGTAACAATGGATAGAACAGCCTCCACACGTTCCTCCGAAGTATCTACCGCCATCACTTGATGACCCAAATGATTTAAGTGCAGGGCAATATGCTTTCCAAATCGCCCCAGACCAATTAAAAGAATTGATTTCATAATGTCTCCTTTATCCTACTGTTATTTTTTCCTTTGGTAGTTTTGAAACTTTCTTTTGTGCACTGGACAAGGCCGCAAAAATTAATGTAAGGCCACCGACTCGTCCAAAAAACATCAGCAGAATCAAAACAGCCCTTGAGAGCAGATTCAGTTTCGGCGTAATTCCCAGGGACAGGCCAACTGTGCCAACAGCCGAGGCAGTTTCAAAAAGGCAGGTAAGCATGGGAAGTCCTTCGGAAACGCTGATAATAAGGCCACCGATACAACATAGCGTGATATACATAAGTGAAATTGTCGCTGCGTTTTTTACAACATCATCATCGATGCGTCGCCCGAAAAAGTTTGCATGCTCTCTGCGCCGAAAGGTGGAAAGTGCGGTAGCAAACAAAACGGCAAGGGTCGTTGTTTTCAAACCGCCTGCGGTAGACCCTGGGCTGCCGCCGATCAGCATCAGAACAACGGTGATGAACTGCCCCGCCTCACTCAATTCAGTTAATTCCACCGTATTAAAACCGGCCGTTCGTGGTGTCACAGCTTGAAAAAGAGAAGATAAAAGCCGTTCCTTCTGCGGGAGATCAGAAAACTCAAAAAAGTAGAAGTACATTGCCGGGACAATCAATAAAATTGCCGTGGTACAAAGAATCACCTTGCTCTGCATCCGATATTTGTGCAAATGAAGCCAATTTGCCCGAATATCATCCCAAGTCAGAAAGCCGATACCGCCAACCACAATCAAGAACATAATCGTAACGTTTATGACTGGATTCGCCGCATAGCTGGTCAGGGAGGAGAAGGGAGTACGCACACCCAACAAATCAAAGCCTGCGTTGCAAAAAGCGGACACGGAATGAAACAGCGCCATCCAGAGTCCCATCTTCCCAAAATCACGGCAAAACACTGGTGCCATCACGGCTGCACACAGCAGTTCCATTACCAATGTCACCCTGACGATAAAACCAGTCAGGCGAACGATTCCCCCTACCTTTGGTGCAGAAATCGCCTCCTGCATGGTACTGCGCTGCATCAAAGAAATCTTCCGACCGGAAATCATTGCAAAGGATGCGGCTACGGTAATAACCCCCATGCCGCCGATCTGAATCAGCAGTAAAATGACAAGCTGGCCGAAGGCCGACCAGTATGTTGCCGTATCATGGATAATGAGTCCGGTTACACAGACTGCTGAGGTAGAAGTAAACAATGCATCCGAGAAAGGTGTTGCCAGTCCACTGCGGCTGGAAAACGGTAACATCAAAAGGATGGTGCCGAAAAGGATTACACCGGAGAAGCCGAGGATGATAATTTGAAACGAAGTCAATTTTCTTTTTGACAACACCACCCTCATATCTGCAAGCCTCCTTTATACCCCTTTATTTGTCCTTAATCATAAATCAAAGGGAATAAAGAGGGTAAAAGAGAATGTTTATCCATATTAAGGCCGTCTAAAGATGCGGAATCTATCCCTTTTTATCATGAGTTTGCGCCAGAAATTCGATCAACCGTTTCCTTGTCAGAATCCCGCATAGAACATTCCGGCCATCAACGATGGGGACAAAATTCTGATTCAGTATTGAAGTTACAGCCTGCTCGAAATCTGCATCTATTTGTAACGCAGGGCAAAAATCTCTGCGAACAATGCTGCCAAGTCGGTATCCCTCCTGTACTTTCAAGTCTGTTGTCTGGCAAACAAGAAGGTGGCGGAGGAAATCTCCCTCCGTCACGCTTCCAATATACTGTTCCTGATCATTCAGTACCGGGACAGCGGTATAGCCATGTACCATAAACCGTTCCAATCCCTGACGAATCGTATCCTTTTCATGAAGAAATACAGTGGAGATTTTGGGAATCATGATTTTAGCTATGTTCATTTCACCCCTCCAGAATACCGTCCAGCATCAGATTGACTTCCAGCACATTGACGGTCTCTTCACCAAAGATGCCAAGGAATCGTCCGTCGGTGCAGTTTTGGATGATCTCACGCACTTCATCTTCGGTCACATCATTTGCCTTTGCAATGCGTGCTACCTGATATTCCGCTGCTGCCGGGGAAATATGGGGATCAAGCCCACTGCCGGAACAGGTGACAAGGTCCACCGGAACAGCTGTTTCGTCCATTTCAGGATTTGCATTGCGGAGCTTTTCTACACGCTCTGCCACAAGCTGTGCATATTCCTCACTTGCCGGAGAGAGGTTGGAGGGAGCGGCGTACATCAGTGCCTTTCCGTTTTCATCCGTATAGGTTGAAACATCAATATTCATAATGCGCCCCCACATATGGGCTTCATCTGTATATTGCTGCCCAAGTAATTCACAGCCATATTTTTTCCCGTCTACTTCAATGATGCTTCCGCCTGCATTGTCCGGGAAAATTAGCTGAGCAATTCCTGTGACAACACCCGTATAGATCACGCCGCACAGCAGAGTAAAGATTAAAAAGATCATACCTGCCTTTGGCAGTACACTTTTCATTGTTTTCATAATATATACCCCCTTATCCGAAGATGGTGAGAAAAATTTTCTGAAGTAATTCCGGTTCCCATATGGCGAAACGCAGTGTAATCGCACATAGGACGGCTAAGGTCATTCCAAGAATTCCTTCAAAATACGAGATTGTTTTCTTTGTTATCGCATTCATATTTTGCATCCTCCTTATACCAGACCAGTAAGCACCAGCAGAACATCAATCAGCTTCACAAAGATAAAGGGAGCTGCCAGACCGCCCAAACCATAAATCAGCAGGTTCCGTGACAGCAACTTTCCGGCGGAAACTTCACGGTATTTCACACCTTTCAGCGCCAATGGAATGAGCGCAATAATGATGAGTGCATTATAAATAATCGCAGAGAGGACAGCACTTTGCGGGGAATGCAGCCCCATAATATTCAGAGCAGACAGGCCTGGATAAAGTCCCATAAACAGCGCTGGAATAATGGCAAAGTATTTTGCCACATCGTTGGCAATGGAGAAGGTAGTCAGGCTGCCTCGTGTCATCAAAAGCTGTTTGCCGATGCGCACAATGTCGATAAGCTTTGTGGGCGAAGAATCCAAATCCACCATGTTGCCTGCTTCTTTTGCTGCCTGTGTGCCGCTGTTCATGGCAACTGCAACGTCTGCTTGTGCCAGAGCCGGGGCGTCGTTGGTGCCGTCGCCTGTCATGGCGACCAAATGACCCTTGGCCTGAAAATCACGAATCATTGCCAGCTTTCCTTCCGGCGTTGCTTCCGCAAGGAAGTCATCCACACCGGCCTCGGCAGCAATGGCCGCAGCAGTAATCGGATTGTCGCCGGTGATCATAATGGTCTTGATGCCCATTTTTCGCAGATCTGCGAATTTCTCCTTCACGCCCTGCTTGATAATATCCTTCAGATAGATGACGCCGAGAATCTTGTGGTTCTTAGCTACAACCAGAGGTGTGCCGCCCTTGGACGCAATAGACTTGACAACTCGATCACAGTCCGGAGAATACATACCGCCTGCATGGGTCACATAACTTTGCATGGCGTCTGCTGCGCCTTTTCGGATTTCGTTGCCGTCAAAGTCGACGCCGCTCATACGGGTTACGGCAGTAAATGGGACAAAGTGCATATTCTTGTCCTGAAGGCTTCTGCCACGAATTCCAAACTGCTCCTTTGCCAGCACAACAACGCTTCTGCCCTCCGGGGTTTCATCGGCCAGAGAAGAAAGCTGAGCGGCGTCCGCCAGTTCCTGAATATCTACACCATCTACCGGAATGAACTCCGATGCCTGTCGATTGCCCAGAGTGATTGTTCCGGTTTTATCAAGCATCAGAATGTCTACATCACCGGCGGCTTCAATGGCACGTCCACTCATGGCCAGAACATTTGCCTGGTTCAGTCGGGACATACCGGCAATACCGATGGCAGAAAGCAAGGCACCAATGGTAGTAGGAGCAAGGCATACCAGCAGCGCTACCAAAGTTGTTACAGAGGTTGGATTCTCAATTCCCGCCAGCTTTGCAGAAAAAATGGAATAAGTGTAGAGGGAGACTGTCACCAGGATAAAGATAATGGACAAGGCTACCAGAAAAATCTGCAAAGCAATTTCGTTGGGCGTCTTTTTCCGGGCAGCACCTTCTACCATCGCAATCATCTTGTCCAGAAAGCTTTCTCCGGCTTCGTTGGTCACTCTGACAACAATCCAGTCCGACAGTACAGTGGTGCCGCCGGTGACGGCACTGCGGTCGCCGCCTGCCTCACGAATTACGGGAGCGGATTCGCCGGTGATGGCGCTTTCATCCACAGATGCCGCACCTTCTATGACTTCACCGTCTGCCGGAATCTGCTCTCCTGCTTTGACAATCACCAGTTCCCCCTTTTTCAGCAGGGCGGATGGAACCACGGTCACGCTGTCCTTCTGCGATACAGAGGGAATTTTATGTGCGTCCACATCCTTACGGGATGCCCGTAGAGAATCTGCCTGTGCTTTGCCTCGGCCTTCTGCAATGGCCTCGGCAAAGTTGGCAAATAGCACGGTAAACCAAAGGATAACGGCAATCGCCAGTGTATATCCGCTTGGAGCGTCTTTTAACCCGAACAGGGACACCACCCAAAGAATGCTGGTCAAAATCGCAGACACAAAAACCAGAAACATGACCGGGTTTTTTGCCTGTGTTTTCGGACTTAATTTCACAAAAGAATCTTTAATTGCCCTGCCGAGCATTTTCCGGTCGGCAAAAGCACTTTTCTGTTTTGTACTCATATCTGTAAACCTCCTTTACGCAATGCTGCCAAAGAACTCAGCAAGTGGACCAAGGGCAAGCGCCGGGAAGAAGCTCAGCGCACCGATCAGCAATACCACAACAATCAGCAGGAAAACAAACATTCCATTTGTGGTAGACAAGGTACCCGCAGTCGTGGCGATTTTCTTTTTCCCAGCCAGGCTACCTGCGATTGCAAGTGTGCCGATGATGGGCAGGAACCGGGCAAAGAGCATCACCAGTCCCAGGCTTACATTTAGAAATACGGTATTCGCATTGAAACCGGCAAAGGCAGAGCCGTTATTGCCGCCACAGGATGAGTAGGCGTACAGCATTTCAGAGAAACCGTGGGCACCGCCGTTATTCAGGCTATACATGACAGAGGGTACTACAGCGGCAAGGCCACTGCCGACCAGAATTGCAATGGGCGTTGCAAGACAAACCAGTACCGACCATTTCATCTCATAAGGCTCAATTTTCTTGCCAAGGAATTCCGGAGTACGGCCTACCATCAGACCAGCAATAAACACCGCCAGAATGGCAAAGGCAAGCATACCGTAAAGGCCGCAGCCCACGCCGCCGAAAATAACCTCACCAAGCTGCATCAGCAGCATAGTCACCATACCGCCAAGAGGCGTGTAGCTGTCATGCATGGAGTTTACAGAGCCGTTGGAGGCTGCTGTGGTGAAGGCTGCCCAGGTAGAGGATGCCGCAATGCCGAAGCGGGTCTCCTTGCCTTCCATATTGCCGCCAGCCTGTTCTATCATAGAGGTATTGACTGTACCATTTTGTGCAAGCTGAGATGTACCAACCTGCTCACTGACAGCGATGCAACCCAAGGCAACAACCAGACAGAGGAACATTGCCATAAAGATTGCGATACCCTGCTTCTTGTTCTTTACCGCAGAGCCGAATGTGAAGCACAGTGCCGCCGGAATCAGAAGAATGGAAATCATTTCAATCAGATTGGTAAAGGCGTTGGGGTTTTCCAAAGGATGTGCAGAGTTGACGCCCATGTAGCCGCCGCCGTTGGTGCCGGTCTGCTTGATTGCGACCTGACTGGCTGCAGGACCCATTGGTACGAACTGCTCGGTGACGATCTGTGCATCCGAAACGATTTCGCCATCTACAGTGACGGTTTCGGTGTCTAAGTCAATTACTGCATCCTCAAGGATTTCACCTTCTGCACTGACAGCAATCGGTTCTACAAGAGATACGGTTTCTGAACTTTTCAGGTTCTGGATTACACCGCCGCCTACCAGCAACAGAGAAATGACCAGATTCAGTGGGAGCAGGATGTGAACCACAATGCGGGTCAAGTCCACCCAAAAGCTCCCTAACCCGGTGGATTTCACCTTGATAAAGCCACGGATCAAAGCAAACAGAACGGCGATACCTGTGGCTGCGGAAACAAAGTTCTGAACAGTCAGACCTAAAGCCTGAGTGAGATAACTCAATGTGGATTCACCGGAATATGCCTGCCAGTTTGTATTGGTAATGAAACTTGCAGAAGTATTAAATGCCAAATCCCATTTCACACCGGAAAGATGCTGCGGGTTTCCGGGAAGAACACCCTGTAAAAGTTGGAGCAGAAACAGAAAAACAAGTCCGACACCGGAAAAAACCAATACGCTTACCGCATATTTTTTCCATGTCATCTGTTCTGCTTTATCTACACGCATAATCCTGCAAACAAGGTTTTCACACGGTGTCAGAATTTTGGACAAAAAAGTTTTCTCGCCATTCATAACTTTGCTTATGTATGCGCCCAGCGGAATTGCCAAAACAACCAGAACGGCAAGGTATAAAACATACTGAATCATGGTGCTCATGCCTGCTCATCTCCCTTCATTAAAATATAGACATACCACAGCAGCATTGCTGCCGCACATACACCTATGAGTGCAATTAGTATTTGCATAAAATTCATCCTCCTTTTTTGATGTCCCCAATATCATAAAACCTTTCCTCTAAAAGTGGCATTAGTCATCTTTTGTGCGTTTAAAGATGAAATAAAGATTACAACCAACCCAAAAGCCATGCCATAGGAAAGACGACAACGATCGTACTGATACAGACACACGCCAAAACCAGTAAGGGCATTCCAACAAAGATGGAGATGAAACCAAGTAGCGGATGATGCCAAATAAAGCGTTCCGCTTTTGCGTCAAATCTCTGTTCAAATCTTCTCGCTGCATTTGTAATGCTCATAACTGTTCACCTCATTTCTTTCTTGCAAAGACATAATACCGCTAAAAGTATTAAGTGGGGAAAAGTGTCCTGCAATCGAAACTAAGATTGTATAAGTTTTTATAAAAAAAGAGACAGCCCCGGAGGTGAGGACTGACTCAGCCATATTATGATTCTATACAGCAAACTCTTGTTTTTGATATAGGAATGAATGTAATCCTATAGTGTAGCGCTTATCATTGTTTTAAAATCGGCACAATCATACCTCTATACAAGCACGATAAGGTTATTCCTTTGTAAGAATCAGCACGATACAATATCGTTGAGGTGAACGATTATGCCGATTGACGATTTAACCGCTTTGGGCCAAATAATGCGGAAGGCCCGAAAGGAAAAGGGCCTGACACAGCAGGAACTTTCAGACCTAAGCCATGTTTCCGTAAAGCAAATTGCCAACATTGAAAAGGGGCAAATGAACCCCTCTTATTTGATTTTAAGAGCATTGGCCAAGGTGTTGAACATCTCCCTGGACGCTCTGATAACCCCCGATGTTTCGCCTGAAGATGAGGGGGCCAACCAGATGAAAATGCTGTATTCCAGCTGTCCATCGGAAATGCGCGAGACCCTGTTGCACCATACGCAGGTAACCATGCAGGAATTAACAGAGCTATCCAAGAAAATTGAAGCGAATTGAGCCGGTGAGTGAAATTTGACGGTTTCCTCACAGGCTCTTTTCATTTCTGCGAAGAAAGCGGCAAGCAATGCTCCTGGATAGCCATTCGGCTTCCGGCGCTGCTTGTTGAGGGTATCCCCCAAGCCCCCATGAACGTAGAATTTCATTCTGCGGCTGCACGTCCAATGGACGCTTTCGACCATGACCAGCTCACCGCTGGCCATGGTCTTTTTCTTGTTCTTTTTTCTGTTCCTCATCCATTTTCAGCAGCCGGTCCACATTGGCCTTGGCAGTCAAAAGCTCCCGCATTTCTTCACGGGAGCGCCGGTACTCGGCATAGGTTTTCTTCTTTTCCTCCAGCAGTTTGGCGTACTCGGCTTGCAGTTCCTTGACCTTGGGAAGTTTCTTCACATTCATCTCATCAAAGGCGCTTTTTGCTGCCTGATGGAGCAGGATTTCTTCCTCGTGTTCTGCCCGGAATTTTCGGGAATAACCAGCCTTTCGATAGGCCACATAGGTCTCACGGGTTTTGGCATAGTTGACGATATGGGTCCGCAGGACGGCAATCTCTGCCATGCGTTTCTCCGCCGCCTTGATCTGTGCCGACAGCTCGTTGTGGTGGGCGGTGGCCGCCCGCCGCTTTTTCTGCCAGCTCCGCATAGTCCAGCAGGTTATGCTCGGTGAGAAAATTCACCGTCTGCGCCATCTGTTTCAGATTATAAACTTTTGCCCAGCGCGCATACCCGGCCCCTTTTCCAGCCTGTAATTTTGCCTGAATGTCCACCAGTAGATTGACCTTGGGCGGCTCCGGCTGTACGGCATGTTTCTTACGGGGCGTGTGCTGTTTTTCTCCGGCCAGCACCGCGCGGATCTCCGCTTCACTGTATCCATCGCCCAGCTTATCATCCATACGGGCTACATTCTTCCAGCCGGGAGCTTTGAGCCGGATCGCTTTCCCGCGCCGGGATACCTCGCAACCCATTTCCGAGAGCAGCTTCAGCAGCGCGTCAAAGTCTGACGGTTTCTGATCCAGCGCCTCGTCAATCATCATTCGCAGCTGTTCCCGATGGGAAGGCTTGGCCTGATCGCCCAGCCACTTGTTGTAGCTTTTCCCGTGGGGCCTGGGGTCCTCCACAATGGACAGGCCATTCTCAATACAGATAGTGTCACTCAAGCGCCGGACGGCCCTTGTGCTGCCCCAAAAGTTGCGGAACTTCCGGTCGCAATCCACATTGACCGCCGACCAGATGATGTGATTATGGACATGGGCCTTGTCGATGTGGGTGCAAACCACAAAGGCATGATTGCCCTTCGTGAACCGCTTGGCAAATTCCACGCCCAGGCGGTTGGCTTCTTCCGGGGTGATTTCTCCGGGTTTGAAGGACTGGCGCACATGATAGGCAATCACATCGTCCGCGCCACGCACCCGCCCGGTGGCGGCGATGTACTGCCGTTTTGCCAACAGAAATTCGGCATCGGCGGTCCGGCTGTCGCACCCATAGCCGGTAATCAAATTCCCATTGTCGGTCTTTTGCGAATTTTCTACATAGTCGATGATGTCACTGATCGCCTGACTCTCTGTGCGGCCCTTACCGATATGCAGTGGCATGATGCGTGTAGTTGCCATGAAACTCCCTCCCTTCAACGAAAAGAACAGCCGTTTCCGGCTGTCCATAAAATATGCTTGTTCCTTATGTAGTTTGATTGACCAATACTTCCTTATACAGCTGGAACCAGAACTCTATCCTGCAAAGACCATTCGAATCAGCGCCAATATAAGCATCATCTGCCGCAAGAAAAAGGTTGGAAAACACCGCATTGACTGATCGGTCTGTCCCAGCGCAAATAATAAATCCTTTGGCCTCCAAAATGATTTTTCCGAGAGTTTCTCCATCATCTTCCACGACAATATTTAAATCAGCATAATCAGCCATCCATAATGCCTGAGCCGAGAGCTTCTGATATAATTCCATTCGCTTTGGATCAGAAACTTTCTGCCATTGACGCGAATATTCCTCCTGCTTGCGGTAAATCGCTTGCACTTCCTCTTTTATTTTACGCCGCTCCATTTCCCATTCTGCTTCTGTGCGTGCTGCCTCCTCACAGCGCACTTCATTTTCAACCTCCGCTAACTTTGCCTGAGCTAAATCATAATACCTTTTTTCAATCCTCATACATTTCCTTTCTGTTGAAGAACCACGAGTAACTGGCAGCTCCCCTTGTATCCTCAGCAGTGTTCAGAAATTCAAATATCAAATGTCACCGGAAGTCTGCTTTTGTGTGTATGCGAGCGTGTTTTGTGTGTTTCGTTTGCTTCCATAAAGGCACCCCTTTGTATGGAATCGGTTATCCGGCAGAAACTAACTAAGCACCGAGAAAAACGCAGCCCGTACATACAATGCCATTATAATATATTGTGATTATGTCCACAATACTGATTTAATGGATGCCACCCTATAATTTACATAGCAGATTCGTAAAGGTGGTGGCTCCATGATTGATTTCTCTCCGCTTTGGGAAACAATGAAAGAGCGGAATATTACACAGTATCATCTCCTGCAAAACGGGATTGATAATAAAACGCTGGATTCTCTGAAGAAAAACAAGAATATTACTTTGATCACGCTGGAAAAGCTGTGTAACATCATCGGATGCACGCCTAATGATATTGTTCGCTTCAAGAAATAAGCTGCCAGGGGATATGACCCTTGGCAGCTGTCTTGTTTTTTACCACAAAGAAGAACTGCCGTAGCCTTTCCTGTATCAGTTGCTCGTACATTGTGTGATTTGCCGTTCCAGCCGCTGGACACTCCAAGCAGATTTTAGGCATTCCTGATGTAAAATTCCGTGCTTTTTCATCAGAAATCCGCATCAAAAGCCGATAGTGCAATCTTCTATGTATATTCTCTCCGAGTTCGCATATAATAAACTTATGCCATAGACGGCAAAAGTTAGAGATGGCCTGTTGAGGACACTGTCTGGCATTTGTCACAGTTTCCACTTCTTTTTGTGCTACGCTCGCGCGTATATGTCGCACGAAAGGAAAAGAACCAATTCCATATAAAACTTCAAATCCTTATCCTCAATATGCACCCCATATTTTACCCATACACCTTGTCCTGAATGGTATATTTCAAGTCCTGCACCTTCCCCAGCATCCAGAGCGCGACTTTGGGCAGACCAAACGGGCTGATGAGAAATGCCAAGATCATCAAAATGATGCCATTTTGCGGGGAGTATGTAATCAGAACCGCCACTCCCAGCAGAGCGAGTACCATACTAATAAGCCCCAGCACCAGACCGGAAACATACACAAGCCCGACGCACAGCCAGACAAATAAAGTCAACGCCAGAATGACCGGAGCCACCACAATCTTCAACAGTAGTTTCAGAATAAACCAAATCGCCCTCATTTTTCTTCCTCCTCCCATCGTTCCCGAAAACTCTGACAGAGAATTTCCGCCTGCCTTTCATCCTCTGCCGTTACTTCCCGCCGGCCTTTGGTCCGCTGTATCAACTCGTAGCTGCTGTAATCGGAAAGCAGCACCTCGAATAGCTCGTCCGGCGTCCGGCTGAGAAAGCCATCCACACAGAAACGGGAAGTTCCGTTCCAAGTCACACGGAGATAGCCCCGGCTGCACTTCAAAACTTCTTCCTCCCGGTCGCAGTCCAGATACTTCTGGAAGATCTCCAGTACCTTTTCAAAAGTTTTCATCTATTCTCAACTCCTTTGCGCCTCTTTCTTTTCTAACTACATTATCCTTCTGATATATCCAAAAGGCAAGGATACGGTCAAAAAGAAAAAGCGGAGGAAGGCGCGGCGAAAAGAACGCCGTTCCTCCCTCCGCAGATGGGGCAAATGTCCCGGTTACGAAAGTTTGGAGAGCTGGGTCAGTATCTCCTTAACTCCCTCCCATATCTGTTCCTGCTGCTGGGATATATCCTCCAGGTCGGTATCGTAAACCCGCCCGGTTTCATGCACCTTGCGGGTCAGCTGGTTTAAGTTGTTGCTTGAATAGCGCATGAGAGAAACCAGTTCTTTCAGCTCCGGTAAGTCCAACTGCACCACATAGCCGTCCAGGGCCATTTTTCGTAAATAGGCTTCCCGGTTCTTCGTCCCAAACTGGGACATTTTCTGTTCGATCAGTTTCAGTTCCTCCGGGGAAACGCGGAAATTTACCTGAATGTCCCGTTTGCGCTTCTGGCCGCTCATCGCTCCGGCTCCTGTTTCTTGGGGGAGGCAGTCTTGCGGGCAGGCGGCTCCTGCTTGAGCTTTTGCAGGACAGATCCTTTTTCTTTCTCCTGAACAGTCTTTCGAGCCTGCCTTGCGAACAAATCTACCAGCCCCGGATTGACCTGATCCACAATCAAGTAGGCACATTGGCGGGAGGTTTCTCTGTCCTCCGGCATAGGAATGGTCTTTGCCCATGCTTTACTGTCACGGGAAATCCGCCCGTCTGCCTCCTTATACTGAATCGTGTTGGCAAGGATAAAGTTCATCCGTTCTGCACCGAATTGCTCCAAGACTTCCTGCACCGCAGCAGCGGTATCGAGCTGGAAGGCTTTATAATGGCGGCTGATCGCCTGCTCGATGGCTGTCTTGCAGGAAAAGTTTGCCTGATCCGACATCCAATATGCGTCTGTTTCCCCATGCTCGGAAGCGTATGCGGCAGAATGAAGATAGACGGACTGCGGATTTAGTTCCTCCGGTTCCTTACACACTTCATCGGCACGACTCTCAATGGTGTCTCGGATCACATCCATGTAGCCGGTTTCCAGTTTCTCAAATTCCCTGTAAACATCGGCCAGCGGCGTGGGAGAATCAAGAAGCGCCTTTGCCTGGGCCTCGGTCAGCTCCAATTCCTCCATGCACATCACGA
>ERZ780150.1126-NODE-1126-length-18703-cov-3.095399_pt1 | contig 18703 bp, 14 predicted proteins | sample MGYA00511019_ERZ780150 | MGnify/ENA primary metagenome ERZ780150 (study PRJEB29588, sample SAMEA2151633) | human gut metagenome | biome: human gut; feature: human-associated habitat; material: faeces | place: Denmark | collected 2008/2010 ...
GATCCGCCCGGGCGACCGATGCTCCCGCACGATAAGACGCCGCACAAGCCCCGCCCCTCGCTCGCCGTCGAGGATCCCGGGCCGCACGCAGGAAACCCTTCGGGACTCGCGGCCACGCTGGGCGGTCGATGCACGATGGCACCGCCCCGAGCCAACGGCGAACGAGTTTCCGGCCATCTCCCTGCTGACGGTCGCTTCGTCCCCGCCCGCCGCTCCGGCCATCCCGCCGCAGCTATCCCCCCGCGCCTCAGCAACATGATTTCCTCGCGCTCGGCCAAGGCAAGACGGGCGTACCGGCCCATGGGACCTCCCGATACCTGGTCGTCGCAGGCAAACACCATCGTATCGGGAACCCATGGACCCACATCATCCACAAGCGTTGCACCAGCAATGAAAAAACAAGGAACTAATAGTTGGAAAGGCTTTGGCAAGGAAACGTATTGGAACGAGTACTGGCGAGAAGGCGATACGGTGGTTCAGTACAAGTGCCGCAAGGCGAAGTTCTTCGATGGTGATGAAAATGTTCACGACGAAGACAAAACTGAGGTTTGTTCTTGGGCTGTAGGAGATCTCTCCATGCCGGAATGGCTAGAGCAATACCTGTAATTGAACTTGTCTTGGGAATTTGTGCAGATCTAGCGTTCTTGCTGCAAGGGTTTGAGAGGGCGTGGTGGTCGAGTTGAATCTGTGGTAATGAGAGTGGCTTATGCCTGTGGTTTGTGCGTGGCCTATCTTGTGTCCCTTGCTTATTTCGCTACTTGGTATCGGAAACTTCTTTGAATATCGTCACCGGTGCGTTAGGCGTCGATGAGTGGGGTATTAATCGGCTTCTGGTTAGTTAATGCTGTTCAGAGCCACTTATCATAGAAGAGTAGTCTCTCATACATTGAGTAATGGAAAGGACTGCTGATGGCAAGGAAGCTTGAAGTTTCATCGCGATACGAGAGTGCTTCGCTTTCCGTTGAATACTCTCTGGAAAGCGTTGACACCAAGTGTGTAGAAGCAGGTGCAAGCATTGCAGGAGGAGCGAGGGGCTTTGAAGACGGGATCTACATCGAGTATATCGAAGAAGATATTGGTGGTGACAAGCTCCAAGATGATCCCTTGTTTGACTATAAAATGGCTGCTGCCTGTGGCGTGATCGCGGGATTGTGCGATTCATTCTTTGTTGGCAAGTTTTCGTTAGACAGAGCCAGCGAATGGGGTTCAAACAGGGTAAACGAGTTTGTTATCTGGGTCGCAAAACAGCATTCGAATTTCAAGGGCGAGTCTCTACATGATGCGATTGCTTTCTTGGAGAAAGAACATCCGTTTGTCGGCGATAAGGTCACAGCGGATATGGGTGGTGGTTTGCAGCATCATCTCAGGGATTTTTCCCATCACTTTTCTCCGGTGGGGCTTGCGTTCTCGGTGCTTACTCAGTTCACAGGGAAGATATACGGGACGGATCAGTATGGTGAGTTCATCGCAGTTCCTGTGGATGCGCGATGGTTTGATGAGGGGTTGATTGGAGGGGGCTTCTGCGAGAAGCTGTTCTTGGGCATTGTGGGTTGGTTCTTCCACATGGTATCCGATATGGCAGGCTCTAGTTCGAATCCTGGTGCAGGTACAGGAATCCCGGGTCCTATCCTTTCCCTGATGAAAGAGCTTTCCGCCCTTCCTGTGTTCAGGAATGCTATGGACCCTGACTTGGGGTTGCGTAAATTCATTGCAAAGATGTTCAACGGGACAGTCTTTGCGCGAGTCGATGCGGATGGACATAAAGAGTCGCGAAGGTTTAACCTCCGTACCGAGATTGGTGTCGTATATGAGTTGGGACGTCAGTCTCTTCCTGTGCTGTTGAACGAATGCTTGACGCGCTGCTGCTATTTCCTCCGTCAACTTTACCTTGAGGTGAGGCGGATTGATGTCAGGTCGTTGGGTGACTTGAGGAAGCTAGATGTAGCTGAGTTGCTTCCGTTCAATAATCCCAGAGTCGTGTGCATGGTGTCCATTGCTTCGGCGACTTTCACTGCGGTTGATACAGTTGATGCCGCCATTCGGGCTGTACTGGTCGGGTTACAGGATGAGCCGAAAGAAGGCGTCAAGGAATTCATTCTGAGAATCAATTACGTGGGTGTTGCCCGCTTGGTCTTCGCGGTGGGCGTCGATGCCAAAACAGTGTGGGAGCACAGGGGCGAGCATGCGAGATCGCAACAGGAGGATGTGGCTGACGGTCAGGTGGCATTGAATCTGCTGTTGCTGAAGCCTGAGCATCAGTCTGTTTTGTTCTCTATTGAGCGGTTGTCCGTTTATAAGGACATCGAGCGAGGTAAACCAAAGAGTCGTGCTGATAAGGAGCAATGGCTTGATCAATGGGGTAAGCGACTTCCTGAGGGCTGTCATCTGCTTAATCTCGGTCAAGTGAAGCAGGAGGCAGAGGATCTCGTAGCAAGAGATGGCGATCTTTGGAAGCGACTGGTTCTGATTGAGCTTGCTCGGTTTAAGCCGTATGAGCTGATTGAATCTGGTGAAGACGAAACTGGCAAGAAAGGTAAGAGTCCTTCGTTTGATTCGAAGATTCTTGACGAAATGTGGTGTGAGGTGTTCGGTGATCCGGACAAATCGTCTGTGAAATATGTTGCCAAAGCCTTGAGGCGGAACGCGAGCATCTTGGACGGCAGTCGTAACAGGAAAATCATCGGTGCTGCGGGAACTGTGGCAATTATGGGTGCTACTGGAGGTATCGCATTTGCGATGGCTCCGGTTATAGCACCGGTGCTTGCGGGTTCGTCTGTTGCTGGATTATCCGGTGCTGCCCTTACCAGCGCCAGTCTTGCGGCAGTTGGATATGGATCGTTGGCTGCTGGCGGGCTTGGCATGGCAGGTGGAACAGCGATAATCGCTGGTGGTGGTGCGGCTCTGGGGTTGGCTAGTGGTGGTGCGGCGACAGCCATTACCGCGCTGCTGACCGGAACCAAGGGAGAGTTTGCGCTTAATGAATGCGCCAAGCTCCTCACTTTCTACAAAGATTCATTGGTCCAGGGCGATAAAGCAGAGGAGTTGATTGAGTCAATTCGACACGAATTGGCCAATCAAATCGGGCAGATGGAAATCCAACAGGCCATACTTTTCGAACGTTCCAAAGATTCCAGCCTAAACAAGGAAGAGAAAAAGAAAGCCAAGAACGAGCTTGCTTCTTTCGAGAAGAGTTTGCGATACATGCATAAATGCGAAAAGGAGATAGCCAAACTGGTTGGTGGTCGGCCTCATGCGGAGAGCGCAGCAGATGTCTTGAACGGTGCCGGCAATGGCCGATTGATTGAAAATTGATGGCAATGAGCGCGAAGCATTGTCATGCTATGGGGCGAAAGCGCTCGCTGATTTCTGGTGCAGGGCCAGCGGTTGGACCAGAGAGGACACCGGCGTTCAGCCACGCGTATTTGCTCGTCGTGATTTGCCGGTTGCCTAGTGGGAAGTAGCGAGAACCTAGTGGGAAGTGCACGATTGAGGGGCTAAGGATACTGGAACCCTAGTGTTTTCAAAGTGCTCTGGCTTCTTGGGGGAGCTCTATTGGTTCCGAATCTTCGATAGCTACTGTGCCTACATGGAAATCTACTGTGCCTACATGGAAATCTAGTGGGCTTGCATGGAAATCCAGTGGGAAGCAGAGAAATGTGTCGTAATCTCAATGATTTCAACGGTCTTCAAAGATGCCAAGGTGCTCGGTCTTCCGGTGACATGGCGACTGCATGGAAATCACAGGGTCATGTGTTGTGCTCGCCGGCTTGGGCTTCATCCTAGGCTCGCGGCAAGTCTTTCCCCGTAGTCTTCTTCTCGGAGCGTGGGAGTCGTATTGCCATGATTTCATGCTCGTCGGTAGGTTCATAAGAAGCGCTAATATTACATTAGTTCGTTCGATTTTACATTAGTTGGAGATCTGCTATGGTTTACCGGCCAGAGGAAGTGGTGAACAAGGTTCAGAGACTTCTGTCTGATGTGGAAACAGAAGTGGTGGAGTACAAGTCTGCCAAGAACAATTTTGATTTCGACGACTTGGGGAAGTATTTCTCTGCTTTGAGCAATGAAGCCAATCTTCGTCATGCCGATGCTGGCTGGCTTCTTTTCGGAGTGCGTAACGATCGGACGATATGTGGGACTGGATACCGCAAGGAAGCGCATGAGCCAAGTGTCGGGTTGCGCAAGTTGAAGCATGAGGTGGCGCTGTATACCAATAGCGGCATGACGTTCGAGGAAATATATGAGCTGACGATAGAACGTCAGCGAGTGGTGGTCTTTCAGATTCCCCCTGCATCATTCGCTACGCCTACTACTTGGAAAGGCGTTCCTTATTCTCGAGAGAACGAATCCATTGTGCAGATGCCTGCTTTCAAGCTGACTGCAATCTATTCCCAAGCAAGACCTGATTGGTCCAGTCAGCTTGCATATGACGCCAATGTTGGCGATCTTGATTCGGATGCCGTGGCTTTTGCCTGCGAGGAGTATTCGAAGAAGTATGCGCCTAAGCAACGGGCGATTGAGGGATTCTCGTCTGAAGAGATTTTGACCAAGATCGGTCTCCTGATTCATGGACATGTGACCAATGCCGCTCTGGTGCTGCTTGGTAAGCCTGAGTCCACGGTTTTCCTTGGTGGAATCGAGCCGCGCGTCACTTGGACGTTGTATAACTCGGCGAATGATGTGGTCTCATATGAGCATTTCGAGCCCCCGTTCATGTTGCAGGTGGACAAGGTGCTTGGCAAGATTCGCAACGAGAAATACAGGTTTTTCACGGATCCAAATACGTTGTTCCCCGAGGTGGCGCAACGCTATAGCCCGGAGATTATTCGAGAGCTATTGCATAATGCCATTGCACATCAGGATTATCGTTTGTCGGGGAAGATCAATCTTTTGGAATATGAAGACCGCCTTGTGTTTATGAATGAGGGGTCGTTCATTCCAGGAAGCATAGATGCTGCGCTGGCTGTCGGGTACAAGCCTCCGTATTATCGGAATTCTCTGCTTGCCAAGGCAATGAGCAAGGTTGGCATGATTGATCAGAATGCCATCGGCATCAGGAATGTCTTCGAGATGCAGAGGAAGCGCCGGCTGCCGTTGCCCACATACGATTTGTCGAATCGCTCTCGCGTATCGGTCTCGATCTATGGAACCATCCTCGATGAGAAATATTCGCAATTACTTGCGTCCTTCCCGGATTTGGATTTGCAGAGTGTGGTATGGCTCGACATGATTCAAAAGGGCTTGGTGATAGAGAGGGGGCAAGCTGTTTCGCTGAGGTCACGCGGCTTGGTAGAGGGGCGTTATCCCCGTCTGATCATTTCATCGGATGTGGCGAACGCCATGGGCAAGCAGAAAGAGTATGTGCGCAGCAAGGGCTTGGATAACAGGATATGCAAGGAACTGATTTTGGAGCTGCTTCGATCTAGGCCTTCTTCAAGACTTGAGGTGCTCAACGCCATTGATCATGCATTGCCAGGGGCGCTAAGTGCCAAGCAGAAGGGAGAGCGGGTGAGCTATCTGCTCCAGAGTCTTCGGAAGCAAGGAAAGATTTACTCAGAAGGTGCTACTTCGGCTGCTAAGTGGCATCTTCAAGAGTAGATGGCTGTTTTCTTGGTTGAGTGCTGAAGCAAACTAATGTAAATTTTTGTTACCTCAGAAATTTCATTAGTCTTGAAATGCTTGATATATGGCGGTTCTGAAGCTGGGTATGGCCACTGGCGAACTAATGTAATTTTCTTAAGTCCAAAAATTACATTAGTTCGTTTATATGTTTGTACAAGACGAATCTCCCCGATTCCTTCTTCTCGCCACTTCTGGTTGTATGCTCTAGCGGCATGGTAAGAACGCTCTGGCATGCCTTCCTTGCTGTACATGCCGATTGTGAGTGTCACCCGTGATGGTCGCAGGCTCGACCCGGCACGGCGTTGATGGCCGCGTACATCGACGAGCACAGAAGCCGTTTCAGGGTCGGGCCGATCTGCAGGGTCCTTTCCGAATCGTTGGGCTGCGGGTTTCTCGCGCCGCGCGGCTGCCGCATGTTCAGAACACGTCCCGTCAGCCGCATGCGGGCGAGGCATGAGGCGCCGGCCCGCGACATCCTCCAGATCCACTCGGATTTCTTCATGGCCGTGTACGGCTGCGGGAAGATGCACGCGCAGCTGGTCGCCCAGGGCTGGGATCCGGCCGGGGTCGGCCGCGACCGGGTGATGAACATCATGCGCGGGCTTGGTATCCGGGGCGTGCGCCGCGGCAAAACCCCGGTGACGACGAAACCCGCCAAGGGCACGGGCGGCAGGCCGGATCTGGTGGACAGGAGGTTCGAGGCTTGTGCGCCGAACCGCCTGCACGTGGCCGACATCACCTACGTGCGCATGGCCAACGGCTTGTTCGGCTGCACGGCGTTCGCCGACGGCGTGTACGCCCGTCGGATCGTGGGATGGGCGTGCGCCATGACCATGAACACGCAGGAGCTGCCGTTGCAGGCGTTGGAGCAGGCGATCTCATGGGCCGCGTCCCGCGGCGGCACGGATGGTCTTATCCACCACAGCGACCATGGCACGCAGTACATCAGCACGGTGTACACCACCAGGTCAGGGAACACGGCATGCTTCCCTCGACCGGCACGGTCGGCGGCTCGTACGACAACGCCATGGCCGAAAGCGTCAACGGCGCGTACAAGACCGAGCTGGTATGGCGGCGCAGACCCTTCGCGGATCTGAAGGACCTGGAATTGGCGACGTTCCGGTGGGTCTCGTGGTGGAACTCGAAGCGCCTGCACCAGTCCCTGGGCTACAGGACACCCGAAGCGGTGGAAACCGAGTATCATCAACATCAAGCGGCACAAGCCGCTTCACTATAAGGACGAAACAAAAATCAGGCCGCTTCATACATTTTAGTGTTCAGCTGTGGACGAACGAGTATCTAGCGGATGTCTGAAAGGTGGCTGGAAGGTTAACTGGGTGACGGGCAGCAAACAGATGTGTTCAAGGTGGACAACATATGCGCGCGCAAGTGTTGGGCGTCATTCGCTGGTAGTGCACCAAAAAGCGCTGTCTGCATGAAGCCTTCTACAGCAGTCCCGCCATGTAGATCGGCAGTTTGACCACGTCATTTTCCACAACCAGCGGTTTCGGATGCAGCACGTATCTGGTGCCGACCTTCTTATCGAATTTTGCCTTGAATTTGTCTAACGAGACCGTGCGGTAGCGTTTCGATGACTTGACCTCGATGGGGCTGACCCTGTACTTCATTGCCGCGTTCTCGTACGGTTCGACGATGAGGAAGTCGATCTCCATGCGGTTCGACGGGTCGTCGCGATCGCTGCGCGAATAGAAGAACAGCCGGTGCCCGTTGGCCCGGAGAAGCTGTGCGACGACGTTCACCGCGAGCATGCCCTCGTTGATCTCGATGCGTTCTAGGAGGATGTCCCGGTACAGGTTGCTTCCGGTCTGTTCCGAGTCGGCCAGGGCGAGCGTAGTGAGAAGCCCTGTATCGGCGGCGTAGCATTTGACCGTCGAATGGTCCTCGCTAATGCTCAAGCCCACGCTCGGATCGGTGGAATTGAAACAGTCGTTGGTAATGAACGCATCGGAAAGCCAGAAGAAGGCGTCCTCGTAATCGCGGGTTTTCGCTTTCTCTCCCAGCGATGTGATGTTGAACTTCTTCTCCTTCTTGGAAAGCTGACCCACCAGGTTGTCGAAGATGCGCGTGATGCGTATCCGGTCGCTGCCGCCATGCTTGGAGATGTCCTGCCTGTACAGTCGGAGGATGTTCCGTTTGACGTTGTCGACTTTGCTGAGATCATGGGTCTCGACGTACTTCGACACAGCCTGGGGCATGCCTCCGACCAGCATGTATTCACGGAATAGCCGCATGGCTTTCCTGTGCAGCGAATCGGGGAGCGGCCTGCGCTTCTTGAACGAGTCCGCGATGAGCGTGGACAGTGGCTTTTCTCCCAAAGCCCAGAGGAATTCATCGAAATCCATGGGATTCAGGCGGATCGACTCCTCCTCTGATGGAATGAGGATGTCCTTGACGTTCTCGCGGATGGAGACGAGCGAGCCTGTCTCGATGTAGTCGTAACGCCCGTCAGCCACCAGCTGCTTGATGGCCTCGCGGGCCTTCGGGTACAGCTGCACCTCGTCGAAAATGATGAGACTATCCCTCCTGTGCAGTTCCACTCCGTAGAAGGATGACAGATACATGAAGAACGCGTCGAGGTCGTTGCGCAGGTCGACGAAGTAGCCCAGCACGTCATCGGGGGCTTTCGAGAAGTCGACGAGCATATACGACGCATAGTTCCGTCGTCCGAATTCCTCCGCGATGGTGCTTTTCCCGACGCGCCGTGCGCCCTCGATGAGCAGGGCTGTGCTTCCTTGGGAAGAATCCTTCCAGGAAGCCAGTTTTTCGTACGCTTTTCGTTCGAAAGTTTCCATGTCTCACCGCCGTAGATACACCAAATCAAGGGTAATAACATGCTTAATTATACACCAAATCAAGGGTAGGCGAAGTGCTATTTATACACCAAATCAAGGATAACTAAGGTGTTGTATGTACACCAAATCAAGGGTAATGTAATGGTGGTTTGCTGATCGGCTTGAATTAGATTTCTGGCAGGTGGTCTTATATATGGCAGATTCTGGCGTTCGTCCGGACGTATTTCGCTTATATGTGGCAGCTCGTTTTTGTGACAGACCGGTTAGGGGGTAATTGTGTACCCTCTAACTGCGGTCTTTCTGGAATGAACTGCCATACATAGGCGAGATGCCTCCGGTCAGCCTTCCGAATCTGCCATCTATAAGCCAGTTTGTGGAATCGCTTTATGGCTATGCAACCCTGCGATGCGATTGAATATCCGCGGCAAGGCAGGACGAAGAAGACCGGTAAGACGCCGAGTTCAAGTTCAACATCTCGAAGTAAGTGTTTCTCTGGCTCCCCTCTTTGAGGGGAGCTGTCGCTACAAGCGACTGAGGAGCGGCGCGGATAAGGCCTGAGAAGTCGTCTTCTCGGGCCTTTGTCATGACATTGTTCTGCAAGGACTGGCTGCTGCAGCAGCATAATGTGTGTTTTATTATTCGGCCTTGGCGGCTTGCTGGTCAATCCAATTGTTGACGTCGGTGACCGCCTCGTCAAGGGTTGCTTTGGCGGCTTTGTAGTATTTGGAATCTACAGGTTGGCGATTTCCGCTCCGAATGGCCAGAGCGCAAGCTTGGCCATCTTGAACGCTTGAATGCCGAGCGGGATGCCGATGATGGAGATGCATAGAATCAGTCCCACCAATGCCCATCCGATTGCGATGGCCAACCCACCAAGAATGATCCACAGGATATTGCCGAGAACTCGCATGATTTGCCCCTTTCCGATTCCGGTCGATGCCTCGCATGTCCGGCTTCACTATTTTGCCAGAAATCATGACGGAAACACGAGACGCAACCCTTGGCTCGCCCCTGATTCATCCTCGGACCGCTATTCAGGCGGAGCGTATGCGGTAAGCCCAATCCTTTTGTAAAGATTTTGTGTATTGTCGGGCATGCGTGGGTTTCACCGTCGATCTGAATGATGATAGGCTTCTCGATGTCTGCCGTACGAAGACCCATCAAGGAGATGCCATGAACCTGTATCGCTACGCGATGTTCATCGCACGCGCCTGTCGTGGGTCGTTCGTCGGCAATGTTCTGTTTGCCAATCCACAAATGGCCCTATTCTCGATGCTGGTGTAGCGGGGACACGCCTTATGCCGGGATGTACCGATGGCCCATCCGCAGTCGACGTCGCATGAATCGCTCACCATAGCCATCAACTTACGCAAAGCCGCGAATCGTTTGCCGTATATGAATGCGGAACGGATGGCGGCTTTTCCTTTACCCCGGACTCATCGGTGTCCCCGCGTCTTGACACAAGTATGGGGCCGGATCGCCCACACATGCCGTTACCAACAGAAGGAAATGCTGTGACCTCACAGAAAACCGCGGAATCCGGGTCCGCCGCCAGTTCCGTAAAGCCTATTGATTCGCACGCCCGATTCATCGTCGTGGGCGTGATCGTCGTCGGCTCGTTCATCGCGCTGCTCAACCAGACCGTCATGTCACCGGCCTTGCCGGCACTGATGCGTGATTTCAATATCACCACCGGCACCGTGCAGTGGGTGACCAGCGTCTACATGCTGGTCTCGGGCATCATGGTGCCGATTTCAGGCTATCTGATTGATAAATTCTCCACCCGAAAGCTCTTCGCCGGAGCCCTTGCCACTTTCATGGTCGGCACACTGCTGTGTGCCGTCGCGCCGAATTTCGTGCTGTTGCTCGTCGGACGCATATTGCAATCCGCCGGCTCCGGCGTGCTGTTGCCATTGGTCGCCGTAGTGCCGATGCTCGTCTATCCGCCGGATAAGCGCGGCACCGCCATGGGCATGGCCGGTATCGTCATGGCCGCCGGCCCGGCTATCGGCCCGGTTGTCGGTGGTCTGGTGATTGACAGTTTCGGATGGCGCCTGATGTTCATTGGCATTGCAGTCGTGGCACTGGTCATCCTTGTCGGAGGCACGATGATGCTCAAGAACGTCAGCGAGTTGAAGAACCCAAAGCTCAACGTCCTGTCCGTGATCCTTTCGACCATCGCGTTCGGTGGCCTGCTCTATGGCTTCTCGTCCGCTTCCACGATGGGATGGGCCAGTCCGGTCGTCATTACCTCAATCGTCGTTGGTCTTGTGGCCTTCGTCGCATTCGTATACAAGCAAGTCAAGCTCGATGAGCCATTGTTGCGCGTTGACACCCTTGCCACCCGCAACTTCCGCAACTCCGCGATTCTGGTCACTCTGATCAACGCCGCAGTCGCCGCAACCAACGTGACGTTGCCTATCTTCATCCAGAATGTGCTCGGCCAATCCGCCACCGTCACCGGCATGGTCATGCTGCCCGCCGCGGCGGTCGGCATCATCCTGAGTCCGGTCGCCGGTGCCGCATTCGACAAATTCGGCCCGCGCGGCGTGGGCATCGGCGGCCTTGCGCTCATGACCATCTCTCTTGGTCTTCTCGGCACCATCAACACCAGGACATCAGTGCTGTTTGTCGCCGTGTTCTGCGCATTGCAGGCATCCGGTCAGGCTATCGCCAACATGCCGATCAACACTTGGGGCGTCAACGCTTTGCCGAACGACATGATCGCCCATGGCAACGCTATCGCCAACACCGGCCGCCAGATCGCGGCAGCCATTGCGACCTCGCTTCTGGTCACCGCAGAAACATCCGTGACCGCCTCGCACATGTCCCAGGGTGTGAAGTCCGCCACGGCCAGCGGCATCGCGTTCTCCTACCTGCTGTGCGCCGCCATCTCGCTGGTCGCCCTGATCATCTGCATCTTCACCGTCACCAGCCGTGCCAAGGAGAAGGCCGCACGCAACGCCAAGGCCTACGAGGCGCAAGCCTCCGCCGAAGTCGCGGCCGAAACCACTGAAGGCCAGCCCGCCGAGCATCACTACGCCGGCGCATACGTGGCCCCCGCCTCCTCCCTGTTCAAGCAGGCCCAGGAACAGTCCATCGGCGTGATCATGGACGATCAGCCCTACAGCTGCCTGGACAGCGATGACATCACGCATGTGGTGCGCGAGTTCATCCGCCTCAACGTTTCCAGCCTTCCCGTGGTGAACGGCGATGGCAGGCTCGTCGGCTTCGTCAGCGACGGCGATGTCATGAAATCGATTGCCACCTATGAATCCCGTACGGTTTCCACCGGCACCGGTTCGACGATGGTGGTGTTCGACGACGAAACCGTGGCCTCCAAGGTGCAGGCGCTCTCCGGCAAGAAGGTGATGGACATCGCCACGCGTAAGGTCGTTGCCGCCACGCCCGACCAGCATGTTGGAGAGGTGGCCCGAATCCTCGCCAAGAAGCAGTTCAAGAAACTGCCGGTGGTGGATGGTGATGGCAGGCTCGTCGGTGTGATCCGCCGTAAGTCCGTGATGGAACATGCCTTCGACGCGCTGTTCCCAAAGGATGATCGGTGATTCGGCGTCATCATCGCTGAATAGAATGAATGGAATATGAGGCTTCCCTTCTCACGGGGGAAGCCTCATTGCTTTGTCCGCGGAGTCTTACGGCACCTGCGCAAGGGCAACGTCACGCTTTCATGATGCACTATTGAATAGTGTGTTCCTATCGTTGCATGGTGACGCTAACGCATGGCGTCACGATACTGAAGCCTGCCATCTAACGGCGGGTACGGCTCGTTGCTGGAGTCGTGCACGCATACGCGCGTCGGCGTGCGTATGCCGTGATGTGACCTTTGTAGTGGAATTGAAGAGTTGAGGGGCTTCTGCTGTTTTCGTGGGTTAGGTTCTTGGTTGTGGTAGGTCATAGGGCAGATCTTCAACAAAGACATAGCCGCACGCAAAGTGGTGCGTCACCGCGATACCTTCCAGCGTGTGCAGGACTATCTCATCAACAACTATGCAGCTCCCACGAATCTGTCGGGGATCGTCGACTATATGAAACATGGCGAAGGCGTGACGGTCAAACGTGAGACTCTTGCGAACTATGTCCGGCTGTTGGAGAGTGCGAAGGTCCTCTACAAATGCCCGCGATTCGATTTGCGTTCGCGCAGGTCGTTGAGAGGAGGGGAGAAGTATTATCTTGCGGATCCTGGCATACGATTCGCGCGTAACGCTGGTACGCGAATGAGTTACGGACCAGCCTTGGAAAATGCGCTGTACGTGCATTTGAGGTCGAAAGGCTACGAGGTGAGCGTGGGCATTATTGGTAAGCTGGAGTGCGACTTCATTGTGCGTAAGCGGGAGCGGTACGCCTATGTGCAGGTGTCGATGAGTGTGCAGGATCCTAATGTTGAGGAGCGTGAATTCCGTCCGTTCACGAAGCTGGCTGACGGGTATCCGAAATACCTGTTCAGTTTGGACCAGCTGCCAATGCAACGTGACGGCGTAAGGCATCTCAACCTGATGGAGTTTCTACGCACGGACGGAGATCTCGACCTCTCATAGCGTTTGGTGGGTGCGATTTCGCTTATATGTGGCAGATTGTTTTTGAGACAAGCCAGTTAGGGGGTAATTTTGCATCCTCTAACTGCGGTTTTTCCGGAATGACCTGCCGCATATAAGCGATATGCCTTCTGTCAGTCTCCTGAATCTGCCATATATAAGCCAAATACGGTGCGAAAGTGCTTGCAACGGGGGCAAAGTAGTTCAAAAATGAAACTTTGACCCCGTTAAACGCAGGGGCGACGGCGCGAGCGCGATGGCGACCACTGCGATCACTGCGACGATGGCGATGGTTTTGCGCGGTCTCGCATTGTTTTTCTGCGTGGTTGGCCGCATTGCTGGTTTCTTTCTTCTCGTGTGGCTCTCATTTCAGACAAAACGTTGCGAGTATACAAAAAACACTTCCGAGAAACGATTTACCGCTGGAAATAATGCGGATTATTTTGCTGTGAAAGGAATTTGTTTGTGATTGCGATGCTGGGCGCGTCAGGATCGCATGGCATTTATGCTGGAGGGAGAAACGTTTTAAGGGGGTTTGATGGCGTATCGTGCGACACTGAAGGATGTGGCCGCTGCCGCGGGGGTGTCTGTGACGACGGTTTCGCTGGTGTTGAATAATCGACCGGCTCGCGTGTCCGAGGAGAAGCGCAAGGCCATTGCCGACGCGGCAAAGAAACTGAATTACGTGCCGAATCAGAGCGCGCGAAGCTTGGTGACCAAGCAGTCCCAGCTGGTTGCGCTGATCGTGCCTGATATTGAGAACTTGTTTTTCGCGGCGCTGGCCAAGTGCGTGGAGGATGAGTGCGCCGCGCAGGGGTATTCGCTGATTGTGGCCAATTCCGATGATTCGCGTGTTACCGAGCATGAGTTGTTGCAGCGCCTTCCGGCTCGTGGGGTGGACGGTGTGATGCTGATTCCGGCGCGCGAGTCCTGCGCTGGCGATGCTGCTGAGCGGTTGCGTGAGGATGTGGCGCTTGTGTCGTGCCCTGTGGTGTTGATTGATCGTTTGACGCAGTGCGGTTGGTGCGATACCGTTGGTTTTGACAATTATCTTGGTGGTCGTTTGGCTGCCCGTTATCTGTTGGAGGGTGGTCATACTCGTATTGGCATTGTGACTGGCGATACTGCGGAGTCGAGTGCTGCGGAGCGTCGTCGTGGGTTTGTGGATGCCGTCGAGCAGGCGGGGGAGTGTTTTGATTCGTCGCTATGCGTTGAGGGGGATTACCGTTTCGGTAGTGGCTATCATGCTGCGGATCAGATTATTGATGGCGGTGCGACGGCCGTGTTCTGCTGCAATGATGTGATGGCGCTTGGTTTCCGTCAGCGTATGGCGGAACGTGGGTTGCGCGTTACTGAGGATATGCAGGTGATTGGTTACGACAATATTCTCAAACGATTCGGTCTTGGTTGGCGTATGACCACCGTTGAGCAGAGCGTGGCTGATTTGGCCGCCGCCTGTTGGGGTATGTTGCGTGAGCGGATTGATGTTGCGGTTCGTGCCAAGTCCGGTACGGAATCAGGGGATGCTCGCCCGTGGCTTTCTAATCCGCAGGTTGAAGTGCTTACGCCGAAACTGGTGCAGGCCGCCTGCGCGTAGGATTGAGGATTTTTAGATACCTGCGGATCATGATGAGACGGGTGGCGCTGATAAATCTTGATTAAAGTGTCGTCGGAGTTTCTTATACGGTTAAATTGCTGGAAATAAAAGCAACACGCCGTATGGTAGTGCCGAATTTGCGTTCCTGATAAAACGCTTTATCATAAATCTTGTCAACACACAACATAAATGAGAAAGTGTTCGATACATAACTGACGACGCACCCGTATGGTGGCGGACCGTCGTCAGGCCCGTCAAAGAGGAAAGGCACACACATGAAAAAGATGATTCTTGATCTTGATACCGGCGTTGATGACGCGCTTGCCATTTCGTATGCTCTGGGAAGCCCGGAGATTGAACTGATCGGCATCACCGGTACCTACGGCAATGTGCTCGTCGAGCAGGGTGTGCGCAACGCACTGGCCGTGACCGACCTGCTCGGCCACCCGGAAGTCAAGGTGTATCAGGGTTTGCCGCACTCCAGCACCACCGACCATTTCGAAGTACTGCCAATCTCCGCGTTCATCCACGGCGACAACGGCATCGGCGACGTGGAAATCCCTGATTCCAACCGCTCCGTCGAAACCGAATCCGCGGTAGACTTCATCATCGACGCAGTGAAGACCTATGGCAAGGATCTCGTCTACGTGCCGACCGGCCCGATGACCAACATCGAAGCCGCACTGAAGAAGGCTCCGGAAATCAAAGACGAAATCGGCCAGATCGTGCTCATGGGTGGCGCACTGACCGTGCCCGGTAACTGCAACGCCTGCATGGAAGCCAACATTTCGCAGGATCCGGAAGCCGCCGACTACCTGTTCCGTTCCGGCGCTCCGACCACTATGATCGGCCTCGACGTGACCCTGCAGACCCTGCTCACCTACAAGGAAACTCAGCAGTGGCGCGATCTCGGCACCAAGGCCGGCAAGTTCCTGGCCGACATGACCGACTTCTACATCAAGGCCTACGAGACTACGTCCCCGCACCTGGGCGGCTGCGGTCTGCATGATCCGCTCGCCGTCGGCGTGGCGGTGGACCCGACCCTCGTCACCACCCTTGACATCAACATGAAGGTCGATGTGGACGGCCCGACCCGCGGACGCACCATCGGCGACGAAACCCGCCTCAACGACCCGGTCAAGACCATGAAGGTCGCCGTCGGCGTGGACGTGCCGAGGTTCCTCAACGAATTCATGACCCGCATCTCCGGCCTCGCCGCAAAAGCGCAGTGAACGACGGCTCGCGCGGAAAACGTTCCACGGAGCGTTTCCCGCGCAACCCTCACCACGGAATCACCATCGAAATAATCGCAACACAACATCACAAAAACCAAGCGAAGAAGCGAAAGAAGAACTGACATGTCTACCAGCAACGCAGCCGCAACGGCAGTCAACACCGCACCATCGCAAGCCCCCGTCGACCCGTTCGACGATCCGGTGACCAGCAACAAGATGGCCGTCCGCGCCCTTATTCCGCTGCTGATCACCTTCGTGCTCGGCACCCTGTGCCTGCAGGGATTCAACCTCGTGTTCCAGCAGGTCGGCGCCGACGTCGGCGCGCCGGCGCAGGCGTCCCTCATCACCGCGTTCCCCAGCATCGTGCTCGGCATCGTGTGCTTCATCTATGGATCCCTCGGTGACTTCGTCTCCCTGAAGAAGCTCGTCACCTTCGGCCTCGTGACCCTGTTCATCGGCTCCATCTTCGGTTTCGTGGCCAACTATTTCTTCGCCGCGAACCTGTGGACCGTGATCATCGCTCGAGTGCTGCAGACCGCAGGCGAGCAGGTGGCAGGCTCCGCCTTCCTAGTGGTGGCCACCAAATACCTGCGCAACGACCTGAAGGTCATCTTCTTCGGCCTGTTCACCGCCGCATACCAGCTGTCCGCTTCCATCGGCGTGTTCGCGGCCGGCATGCTCAGCTCCATCGCATGGCAGTTCCTGTTCCTGATCCCGTCCGTCACCATCCTGTTCCTGCCGATCCTGCTCAAGACCCTCCCGTCCAAGAGCGGCAACGGCCAGAAGGTCGACGCGTTCGGCTTCGTGATCTTCGGCTTCGCCACCGCGTTCCTGACCCTGTTCTTCTCCTACATGTCCTGGTGGATGCTCGTGGTCTCCCTGCTGCTGTTCGTGGCATTCGCCTTCTACATCAACAAGGCCTCCAACCCGTTCATCACCCCGGCGTTCTTCAAGAACACCCGTTGGCTGCGCGCCATCTGTCTGATCCTCGTGTTCTACTTCGTGAACTACGCACTGAGCCCGATCTTCAATGCCATTGGTACCAACATCTACGGCATGACCACCACCCAGGTTTCCCTGCACATCGTGTGGGCCTTCGTGGTCGCCGCTGTGGTGGGCACCTGCTCCGGCATGATCATCCGCAAGATCGGCATCAAGGCCGGCATCGTGACCGCAGGCACCCTCATGTTCCTGGGATGGACCGGCGCGGCATTCTGCGTGAACTCCGGTTTTGTGGTGCTGACCCTGTGCGCATGCGTGTTCTACGCGGGCTGTGGCCTTATGTACTCTCCAGTCGTTTCCACCGTGCTCGGCACCATTGAGAAGGACGAATCTGGTCGTGGCGTCGGCATGAACGATCTGGCTATGAACGTATCTCCGTCCATCGGCATTGCCATCATCGGCAGCCTGCTCGGCTCCAACGCCCTCGCAGGCAGTTCCGTCACCGGTGCTACCGGTGACGCCGCCAACTATTCCAACCTGCTGCTGATCGCCGCCGGTACCGCACTGCTTGGTCTGATCGTGTTCTTCGTCTTCAAGAAAAAGATCTACGAAGGCAACCATGCGTTGGAAACCGAGGAATCGGCTAAATAATCGCACATAACATCCTCAATATAAACAATGGAGATTTGCGATAATTGCGAATACTGAAAAACAATATTCCGCAAATCTCCTTTTTATTTAATTAATGTAAGGAAGTCAAAGATGAGTGCGACTGAAGTTCTCTCTGCATTGGACCGCATCCACGGCACAGTGTCCGTAATCGGCTCGATGAATGCGGATTACACCGTCACCGCACAGCGTCTGCCAGGGCCGGGGGAGACCATCACCGGCGGTCCGCTGCAGCTGCTGCCAGGCGGTAAATCCGGCAACCAGGCGGCCGCCGCAGCGCGCATCGGCGCAACCGTGCAAATGTTCGGCGCGGTAGGCTCCGATTCCAACGCCGACTTCCTGCTGGGCGCCCTAGGTGAAGCTGGTGTGAACACCACGCATGTTCGCCGCGTGCTTGGAGCATCCGGTACAACCGTGATCACCGTGGACGCAACTGGCGAAAACACCATCGTCTACTCTCCGGGATCGAACGCGCAGGTCACTGTGGACTATGTGGAATCCGTGCGTGAGGCGCTGGTACGGTCTTCCGTGCTTGGCCTATGCTTGGAAAGCCCGATCGAGACCGTCACCGCGGCCGCGCGCATGTGCCACGAGGCGGGCGTGAAGGTGCTGCTCAACGACTCGCCGTTCACCCCCTCCCTGCCGGTGGAGCTGGTCGAGGCCTCCGACATCCTGCTCGTCAACGAGCATGAGATGGCGCAGCTGCTCGGCATCGCGGAACCGGAGGATGATGATTGGGACGCGTTCGACTGGCGTCACGCGTTCGATAAGTTGCGCGGATTCGGGTTTGAACAGGCGATTGTGACGCTCGGCGGCGACGGCTCCGTAGTGCTTGATGGCACGGCGGACGATCCGGAGCATCGCATCCAGCGCATCGCTCCGGTGCGGGTCAAGGCAGTAGACACCACCGGTTGCGGCGATTCGTTCATGGGTACCGTGCTGGCCGGCCTGGCCTCCGGCATGACGTTGTCGCAGTCCGCGGAACTCGCCTCGTATGTGTCGGCCTACGCGGCCACTGGATATGGCGCGCAGGCATCCTACGGCACCGCGGCGCAGAGTAGACGGAACGGGGAGGCGCTTCCACAGAAGCCGCGTGGCGTGGGCACCCACGTTGTTATATTGGAGTTTGGCTTAATTTCACGCACCGAACAATTGGGAAGGCAAGCATGTCGGCGATTCTCGAAGGCACTCCGGATAAGAAACTGGCTCTGGTGACGGGTCGCGCGTACCCCGAGCAGGCTCAGGAAACCGCAAAATACCTGGGAACCGACG
>ERZ780150.1152-NODE-1152-length-18394-cov-30.165931_pt1 | contig 18394 bp, 11 predicted proteins | sample MGYA00511019_ERZ780150 | MGnify/ENA primary metagenome ERZ780150 (study PRJEB29588, sample SAMEA2151633) | human gut metagenome | biome: human gut; feature: human-associated habitat; material: faeces | place: Denmark | collected 2008/2010 ...
CTCCGGGTTGCCTGAATCGGATGCAAGGCGCTGATTTTCAGGATAACCGATATCCGCCACCCTTGCTGGAAGGGGCTCTGAGCGGGGCGGAGGTGCCGGGGGAATGCAGATACGAGCAAAAAATAAGTAAGAAAGAACGATATATATGAAAAGCGAAGAAACGAGAAACAGGTTGCGCTCCGGGCTTCGGGCCCTCGGGTCGGGCCGCGCGGCGTCGGCTGGGGTTGCCGCTCTGCGTGCCGCGTCGGTCGCCCCGTTGCGTGCTGCCACGGCTGCGCTGCTGCTGGGCGCAGCGTCGGTGCTCTGGGGATGTTCGAAGGAGTCCCCGGCGGGCGGTGCTTCCGGGGCGTGCCCCGGCGAAGCCTCCGATGTCCGTGTGACGCTGAGCCTCGCCTCCGACGGGCCGCTGCATGCGGTCGATAAGGACGCGACGGGAGCGCACGGTGCGGCCGCGCCGACTCCGGGAACGGCCTCCGACCCTGTTTGCGCAGCGGGTGCTTCCGCCACGCGCGGGGTTGTCAATCCTTCGATCGTCGATGAGTGGGCTGTGTCCGACCTGTGGGTGTTGCAGTACGACATGAGCGGGGGCGCGGCGGGGTCGCTGGCCGCCCGGCGCTACGTGGCCTCCACGGTGCAGGACGGGGCTACGGTGCGCGTGACGGCCGACCTCGAACCGATGGAGAAGGCGCGCATCGTCGTCTTGGCCAACGTCCCCGGCATGTTCTCCGAGAGCGAATTGCCCACGGGTTCGACGCTCGCGGACCTCGCTGCGCTGACCTATCCCGTCAACGCCGCCAGCGGCAGCGCGCTTCCGGAGGAGTATTCCTCTACGCTTCCCATGCGCGGCGACAGCGGGGAGGATCTGAAGCTCGAAACGGGCCAGACCGCGACGGTCCGCATTCCGCTCTACCGTCTTGTTTCGAAGGTGAACTTCACGGTCGACAACCTCTGCTCGGAGGGCTGGCCGCGGCTGACGCTTACGGACATTTCGCTGCGCAACGTCCCCGCGGCGGGGAGCTACGGGCGCGTGACGGCCGCTACGCATGCCTCGACGCGCTACCCGGCGGCCGCATCCGGTAATTTCAAGGACTACGAGGTTCTGAGCGACGGTCTCGGCACGCAGTGCGAGATGCTGTGGTATCTGGCTCCCAACAGCCGCGGCACGGGCATTGGTACGACGCCTGCCGACAAGACGGCTGTCAACGCTCCTGTGGGTCAGGGCGACTACTGCACCTATGCCTACGTGCAGGGCATGATGGAGCAGAGCGAGGGCGCCCCGCTGATCCCCATGAGCTACCGCGTCTATCTGGGAGCGAACTCTTATAACGATTACAACGTGTGGGCCAACGAGGCCTACCGCATCAAGCTGACGATCAGCAAGCTTTCCGCGGACCCCGCCGAGATTGGTCACGACGGCTTCACCGTCGAGCTGACCGCCACGGAGGGTTTCCACGACAACACGGTCGAGGGGTGGGAGATCCTGGTCGACGGAGCCACGGTCGCTCCCGACCCGTCGGGCGGCATCGACTACAAGAGCCGGACTTTCACGGTCACGGTCTTCGGCTCCTTCTCCGGGACGCTGCCCGTGCGGATCACCTCGGGCGGCACCGTGCTGGCTTCGGGCAACGCCTCGGCCGGGACGGCTCTGCAGCTCACCCTGCCTGAGAACACCTCCGCGAACAGCCGCACGGTGAGCTTCGAGTACAACCCCGGCAGCTGGACCACGATCAAGAGCGGCGTGCAGGCGGGCAAGCCCGCCGATAGGGTCGATGCCGGCGACGTTTGGGTGGACACGAATCACCGGAGCCGCATCGATTTCAACGAAGCCACGAGCTATTGTTCAGGCAAGGGCATGCGCCTGCCGTCGTTGAACGAGTTGAAATACATCCTTGCGAACCGCAACTCGTTGGGGCTTTCCGACCTGACGAATCCGTGCGCCTACTGGAGTAATCAGCAGAACGGATCGCGTTACGCCTACGGTGTCGAGGTGTCGGACAGCCGTACGACTTACTATCATTGGAAGACGGACAAGCGCTGCGCCTTGTGCGTCAAGGACAAATAGCGCCTGCCGGGCGACGATGTCAGAGGATAAGACAATACGATGAAACATACACGATATAGCGATATGATAACGAGCTTTCAGAAGATATTCGGGTGCTTCGGCATGCGGCGCTGCGCCGCGGCGCTTGCGCTGGCGACGGCTGCCGTCGTGGGCAGCGGCGTCGCGGGTTGCAGCAAGGAGGATACGCCCGCGGGCAGCCGCGTCGGCGAGACGGTGCTCGTGCGCCTGCCGGGCGTGAGCGTGGCTGCGCCCGTGGAGGTCGTTCCCGGCGCGTGGGGCGCCTCGGCCGGCGGTGCCGTGAACCGAGGCATCGTGCCGCAGGACGCTGCGCCCTGCGCCGCTGCGCCGGACGCTGCTCCGGACGGCGGCCTCGCTTCGGCCGATGATGCCGGGGAGCTGTTCAGCGTGACGCTGGGGGCCCTGCCGGCCGCGGATGCGGCGACGGAGCGCGGGACCGCCGGAACAGCCGGGACAGCCGGTTCCGCCGGAACCGCCGCCGCTGGGACCTCCTCAGCCCCCGCCACGCGTGCCGATGCGGAACTCACGAACGTGTGGGTGTTCCAGTTCGATGCCGCGGGCCGCGCGTTGCGTTGCGAGTACGTGGGCGGGCTCGGCGTCGGGAAACTGTTGGAGGTGCATCTCAACAGCGGCGAGGAGTTTACCATCGGCGTCGTGGCGGGCGGCCCCGCCTCGGGGCTCTCGACTGAGACCGTCCCCGACCTTGCGGCCTTCCGCGAGGGGCTGCTCTTCACCTCGCCCGTGACCTCGTTCGAGGAGGTTCCCTATGCCGGGACGCTCGCCGGGGTGCGCGTGCTCGTCAACGGACAGGTGCAGGTGGGCGACTCGGGCGCCAATGTCCCTGTCATCACGCTGCGGCGCTGCATGGCGCAGGTGACGGTGGCTCTGACGCATAACGTCACGGACTATGCGCTCGACGGCGTGGAGCTTTACAGCGTGCCTGTCGGTGCGGCCTTCGCTCCCGACCGGACGGCCGCGGTCTCTCCCGCGGCTGCCGACGCCAACTTCGGCTTCCGCGACAATGCGGCCGCCGGACTGGCTCCGCACGTGCAGAGCACTGCCGGCGGCACGGGCCGCAGCTATACATGGTACATCGGGCAGAACCGCCGGGGCAGCGGTACGGGCATCGTGAAGGTGCAGGACAAGAACGCCTCGAAGGCCCCGGCCTACGCCACCTATGCGCGGGTCAAGACGCACAGCACCACGGCGGCGGACGCCCCGCTCTACTACGACATCTACTTGGGCGAGGATATGTTCTCGGACTTCAACGTCACGGCCAACCACGTCTACTCCTATACTACGCGGATCGTAGGCTCGGCCGCTGCGCACTTCTCGCTGATCGACACCGACGGGCGGGTGAGCGGGAAGAAGCCGCTGTATGTCTCCTCGGCTTCCGTGACGCCGTCCGGGGATATCCCCGGAGAGGGTAAGGCTTACAGCCTTACCCTGACAGGTGTCCTACCGGACCAAGGCGTCGAGACGCGCGCGCAGTGCGGCGGCACGACGCTCGTGTCGGGCACGGTTCGACCCTCGGATAAGACTATCGAACTGACGGTGCCGGGCAATGAGAGCTATGACGCCCGCACCGTGTCGTTCGAGTATAAATGGAAAGATGCATGGTTCCGAATCGGCGGCGACCGTTCGCAGGCCGGGTACGCCATTGCCGAGGCCGGGCATACTGCTCCGGCGACGGTTCCCGGAGCGGGCGGGACCTACACCGTCACGCTCAAGGGTTGGCGTCCGGGCAATCTTCAGGTGCGCGTGATGTCCGGTTCGACGCAGGTCGTGGCGCCTACGGCCTCCACGAACGCCCCGACCGCCGGCGACCAGAAGACAACGGTGACGATTCCTGCCAATCCGGACGCACAGCGAACATTGACGTTCCAGTATTGCTTCGGCAAAGACAATAAGTGGTTTGACATCGCTTCGGCCGTCAGCCAGGACGTGAACGGCGTGCAGTCGGCTACGGTCAGCCCCGATCCGTCGTCGGGTATCTCGGCCGACGGCGCGACGTTCACCGTCACGCTTACCGGGAACCTCGGCAGCGGGATCTCGGTTCAGGCGCGCATAAGCGGTCAGACCACGGCTTTGGTTTCGGCCACGGCCACCGTGTCGGGTACGGGCGTTACGCTCACCGTTCCAACCAACAGTTATCCCAATGCTGCTCGTACGATCGTCTTCGGATATGTCGAGGGCGGTGAGTTCAAGGAGATCAAACGGGGTACGCAAGCCAAGGGTGAGAATATCAATACCGGTGGTGGCGGTACGGTCATCGAGCCCGATCCCGGCCAGAAGATGACTTGGCAGAATGCCATTAATTATTGCAGCAGCAAGGGCGATGGTTGGCGTTTGCCCACGCAGAATGAGTTGATGTACTATTGGTGCGTCGAGCCCTCCATTCCTGCCGACAGTAAGTTCTCGGCCGGCTACTATTGGTCGGCTTCTGAGTACAGCAGCGATAGCAGCGGCGCGTGGGCCGTGAATTTCAGCAGTGGCTACACGTTCGGCCGCTCCAAGGCGGGCAGCGAGTATGTGCGCTGCGTCAGGGACGAATAGCCTGCCGTGCGGCAAGGGCGTAAGCCCCCGGCCGCACGGAGGGTGTCAGCTCTTTACCTCTTTACCTCTTTGGCCGCCGGAGCCGGGCTGTGGGCCGGGCTCCGCGGGCCGGGGCAAGGAGACTGGAGGGCGAAGAAGTAAGAAGCGAAGAAAAAGATAGGTACGATATAACGGAGAATTGAAATATGACGGTTGAAGAGATCATAGAACATGAGGGTCGCAGCGGCCATTTGTGCCTGATGTTGCAGGGAATGTTCATGCGGGCCTACAACGGTTCGGCCCAGACGCTTGCTCGCCTGACAGGCTACCGGCTCAAACGACACAGCCTGTGGAGTGAAGAACGCCCGGTATGCTATTGCGGTTTTCCCTTCGCGCAATTGGAGCGCGTCAGCGCACTCATTACCGATGCGGGCGGGATTCTCGTAAGCCGCGGGAATGGCTATGCCGAGTTTTCGGGTCTGGACGTGTCGTTCGACGCTTCCGCCGCGCTTTCGCTGCCCTTGCGGGAGCCGCGCAGGAAAAAGGCTGCGATGCCCGCGGATGGCGGCGAGTTGGCGCGGCGCATCGCGGCTTTCGATCTGGCTCGCGCCACGCCGCTCGAGGCGATGAATTTCGTCGGGGAGTTGCAGCGGCAACTTTTCGCGGCGGAGGTAAACGATTAACGGATACGGACGATGGCCCTTTACCAGACATTGCCGGTCTACCGCGACACCTACCGCATGCTCCTGACGCTGTTCCGCCTGACGGGTCATTTCCCGCGCGAGTACAAGTACAAGCTGGGTCAGGACCTCAAGCGCGACGCCATGCGGCTGGTTCGCCACATCTTCCGGGCCAACGCCGAGGTCGCACGTAGGGGCGAGCATTTGCGGTCGTTCGCCGACGATTTCGAACTGATTAGGCTTCAGGTGCGCCTGGGATTTGACCTGAAACTGGTGAGCCATAAACAATTTGCGGAGATAACCGAACAGATGGATACGATAGGCAGACAGATAACGGGTTGGCGGCGCGCGGCGCCCTGAGCGGTCACAACGGAAGGGAACGGGGGGTGTTACGGTGCTCCCCGGCGTGTTCCGGATTCCGGTTACCCGGCAGCGGGGTTCCCTGGGGGCGAGATGTCCGACGGGGCCGCTGCCACGAAGTCCTCTTCCCGCGCGGGTGGAGGGCGCTTGAAGCGGTAACTTTTTACGGCGTTCTCGGCCGGCAACTATTGGTCGGCTACTGAGAACAGCAGCAATAGCAGCAACGCGTGGAACGTGAATTTCAGCAATGGCAACACGAACAACAACAAGACGAACAGCAACTATGTGCGCTGCGTCAGGCAATCCGGCATCCGGTGCCGTGTGTGCCGTCCCCGTTATTTAAAAGGATGAGATGATATGATGACGTTCGAGGATTTGATACAGGCATATACCGATTGCCGCCGCCACAAGCGCAGCGGGCGGGAGGCGCTCGCCTTCGAGGTAGGTCTCGAAGACAACCTCATGGCGTTGTGGCGCGAGTTGCGCGCGGGGACCTACCGTCCCGGCCGTTCGCGCTGCTTCATCATCGGGCGTCCGGTGCGGCGCGAGGTCTTCGCCGCGGAGTTCCGCGACCGGGTCGTGCAGCACTTGTTGGTCAACCGCATCGAACCCGTCCTCGACCGGGGGATGATCCACGACTCCTACTCCTGCCGCAAGGGACGGGGTACGTTGTACGGCGTGCGGCGCATCCGGCGCTTTATTGCGCAGTGTTCCGAGGGGTATACGCGCGACTGCTATGTGCTCAAGTGCGACCTGCGGGGCTTTTTCATGAGCATCGACCGCGGGCGGCTGGCCGACATGCTCGAGCGTACGCTCGAGCGGGAGTATGCGGGCGACGATAAGGCCGAGGTGCTGGCCCTCACGCGTCTGATCGCGCTCTACGATCCCGTTCCCGGGGCCCGGGTCGCCGGGCCCGTCGGGGGTTGGCGGCTGTTGCCTCCCGACAAGAGCCTCTTCGCCGTCAGCGGGCGGCCGATGCCCGGGGGCGTGCGCTCCCCGTTCCCTGTTCCGCAGGGCGGTAAGGGCCTTCCCATCGGGAACCTCACCAGCCAGTTGTTCGCCAACTTCTACCTGACGCCGTTCGACCACTATGTCAAGCATACGCTCGGCGTGCGGTATTACGGCCGCTATGCCGACGATTTCGTGATCGTCCATCCCGACCGGGAGTACCTCAGGGAGCTCGTTCCGTTGCTCGAACGCTTCTTGCGCGACGAGTTGGGGCTGACACTCCATCCGCGTAAGCGCTGGTTGCAGCATTACGCCAGGGGCGTTTCGTTTCTCGGGGTCTTTATCCGGCGCGATGCGGTTTTCGCCGGGCGCAGGACCAAGGAGGGCCTTTACCGTACGGTCGGCAGGTGGAACGCCCTCGCGCAGGAGCGGGCGTTGGAGCGGTGCGACCTGGAGGCTTTCCGCAGTTCGGTCAACTCGTATTGGGGGCTGATGCGCCATCATAGCAGTTATCGTCTCCGGCGGTGCAGTGCGGAACGGTTTTGTCCCGAATTGACAGCCGTGACCGGACAGGTGGGCTACCGGAAGGTTACCTTGTCCGACCCACGCAGGAGAGCGAAAAGGAAGCGGAGGAAAGAAATCTCAAGGATAGAGTGCATGAAAATAAATGCAGACAGATATGAAAAGTAGGATCGATATGAAGAAGATGATTTTGGCGGTCGTTGCCGCCGTTGCGGTTGCCGGGTCGGCCGGGGCCCAGAGCGGTGTCCGTTATCCGTACGTTACCAGTGAGAACGGCGGTGTCGTCGTCGTGTTGCGCGACAGTAAGGGTGGTATAGACGAGTCTTCGTTGTTTTCGTCGCGGGTTACCGCGAGCAAGACCGGGAATGAGGCGAGTGCGGATAATCGTATGTCGCGTAAGTTCAGGGTTCAGAAGAGCAATCCCGGCCAGAAGACGTGGTCCGATGCCATGTCGTATTGTGACAACCTTACGGAGGAGGGTTATTCGGATTGGCGTTTGCCTTCTCAGCGGGAGTTGATGATGATCTGGCTTTTGGGCGGTAGCAGCAATGTCACCAGCGGCGATAAGAACGATACAGGTGTTGGCAGCGCCTCCAAACCGGTCAATACGCCTTATTTGTATCAACAGTCTGGCTTTACGGCGTTCTCGGCCGGCTACTATTGGTCGGCTTCTGAGTACAGCAGCAGGAGCGGCTACGCGTGGTACTTGTATTTCAGCGATGGCTACTCGACCAGCAACACCAAGACGACGGCCAGCGCGTATGTGCGCTGCGTCAGGGACGAATAGCCTGCCGTGCGGCAAGGGCGCAAGCCCCCGGCCGCACGGAGGGCGTCAGCTCTTTATCTCTTTACCTCTTTGGCCGCCGGAGCCGGGCTGTGGGCCGGGCTCCGCGGGCCGGGGCGATAACCGCCGCAGAAAATGAAAACCAAAAAAATGAAGAATAACGATATGGAAAAGAGAAGATCGTCGGTTGCGATCGGCAGCGGCGGATCGCTGCGGGGCGCGGCGTGTCGGTGGCTGCGCGCGGCGTTGTGCTGTGCGGCGCTGGTGCTGTGCGGCGCTGGTGCTGTGCGCATCCCGTGCGGAAGCCCAAAAACTGGCCGTGAAGGCCAACGCGCTGAGCTGGCTCACGACCACGCCGCAGGCGGAGGTCGAGGGGGCCGTGGGGGCGCACTGGACGGTGGGACTGGCGGGTTCGTGGAACCCGTGGACGTTCGGCGGGAACAAGAAGTTCAAGCATTGGGAGGTGCGGCCCGGGGGCCGTTACTGGCTGTGGGAGACGTTCAACGGCCACTTCTTCGGCCTGAACGCCGAGTATGCGCAGTACAACGTCGTGGGCATGAAGGCGACGCCTTTCGGCCTGATGTTCTCCGACGCGGACGAGAAGCGTTACGAGGGATCGTTCTTCGGCGCGGGGGTCTCGTACGGCTACAGTTGGATGCTTTCGCCGCGCTGGAGCATCGAAGCCGAGGCAGGCTTCGGCTACCGATACGTCAACTACCGCAGTTACGACTGCGTGACGTGCGGGCGTCCGACCATCGACGGCGACCCGCAGCAGCACAAGAGTTATTTCGGACCGACGCGTGTGGCCGTATCGCTGATTTTCATGATTAAATAGGAGCGTTCTGCGGGGCCGCGGGGAGTCCCGGAACGGGAGCCGTGAAGAAAAAAGTAAACTGGATATATATGAACAGGTTAATGAACTACATTCGGTTGGGGTTGGTGGTCGTTGCTGCGGGTTGCTCCGGGGGGCCGTCGGAAAATGACGGTCCGGTTTCGGAGCCCGCTCCGGCGCATCCGGCGCAGCTTCGGGTTCAGACTGCGGTGAAGACGCGTTCGGCGGTGGACGGCACGGTTTTGCCCCGGGGTTCAGCCATCGGGGTCGTGGTGACGACCGAAGAGGGTAGCGGCTGGTTCACGCCGTCGGCGACCTCCGGCAGCGGATCAGCCGACGGGGGTTACTATTCTGACGGCAGGAACGTCCGTTTCGTCAACGAGACCGGCGAGAACACCTGGACGTCGACCACGGCGGATGGCAAGACCCGACTGCTTCTCTTTTCGGGTTCGGAACGGGGGCGGGTCTACGGTTACTATCCGTGGACCGATGACGCCGATATCCGGGGCGAGGGCTCCTCGGCCACGGTTCCGGTCGGGATTCTGAATGAGGGCGCGATCGTCGTGGACGCTGCGGGTGCGACAGCCGGAACCGCCTGCACCGCCGCCGATGAAATCGACTATATGTACAGTTCGCATCGCGACGTGGTAGGTGCCGGCACGACCACTACGGCCCGGCTCGTGATGGAGCACGTGCTCGCTCGGATTTCGTTCCGCATGTACGCTTCGTCCGGGTCGCAGGCTGCCGTCGAGGGCGATGCGGAGTCTTACTACGAGTTCGCGGGCTATACGCTCAAGAACCGCAACGGTTCGGAGGAGCTCGTGGCCAATTTCGATGAAAATACGCGTCTGTCGGTTGCCACGGGCGAGATTACGGGGGCCGTTTCCGGGGGCCAGATCGTCCGCCGGATCGAGGGCTGCCGCCTGGAACGTTCGAAGGGGGACACACCCGAGGATGACGGAGCCGCTGCGGCTGCTTCGGCGCGTGTGGGCAACCTGTGTTTCCCGCTGGCGGCGATCGGCCACGACGGCGGGAAATCGACCGGCATCGAGATCGTATTCGAGGTGCGTCGCATGAATGGCGACGGAACGGTCGCTTCGGGTGCTGCGGCCTACGCCCTGCCGCTGGCGGTCGTTCCGGGCGAGAGCGACAAGTGGGAAGCGGGCAAACACTATACCTACACGGTGAAATTCACGGGCAGTTCGCTGTCCGTAGAGAGCGTCACGGTCACCCGGTGGAACGAGGTGGCCGGCGGCGATATGAATATCGGCGAGGACCCGTATGTGAGCTCCGCGGAGGTTTCGCCGGAGGGGGATATCCCCGGTCTGGGCGGTGCCTACGGCATCACCCTGGAGGGACTGCTATCCATCCACGGCACGGAAGTCCGCGCCCGCGTCGACGGCCAGGAAGAGACCCTCGCGGAGGGTCTGGTCGCCGAGTCAGGCGAGACCGTCGAGTTGACGATTCCGGCCAATGCGAGCTATGATGCCCGCACGGTTGTTTTCGAATATAAGTTGAACGACACGTGGGTGAAGATCGCCGAATGTTCGCAGGGCGGTTATTCGGTTGTCGAGACGACTGGACCTTTGATAGTGTCCGGTGGTGAAGGTACGTATTCTTTTACGCTTACGGGGTACTTGCCGTCGGAGGGTGTTGAGATCCGCGCGATCTCCGACGGAGAGACGCTCGCGAAGGGTCGGGTTACGGCTTTGGATGCTTCCGGGTCGCTGGCCCTTCCGGCCAATATGACGGGTCAAATCCGCTTCATAGACTTCGAATACAAATGGAAGACAAGTTGGGTAAAATTCGATTCGAATATACAGCGTGTGCTTGATGTCGGGCATTTGTACGGCGGAGGTGTTGTTTATTGGGTCAATCCCAGCAATGCGAAGGATTTCCGCGTTGTGGCGATGGATTATACTACTAAGTTGAAGTGGGCCGCCAACAGCAATTATGTTTTGGGTTCCGGGGCTCAGAGCGAGACAGCGCGCAATGGGGCCAGTTTGTGGAAAATAGCTAAAAGTTATTCGGACAATAAGACTGGCGGTGCTTCGGGTAATTTCGCTACGGATTTTCCCGCGTTTGCCTATTGCTATAACAAGACCGATGGGGGTGTTGCGAAGGGTACGTGGTACCTGCCGTCGTTGCAGGAGTTGAAGGAATTGGATGCTGTCGTAGATAAGATCAAATATCCATTGTCCTCTAACGACGCTATGAACATAGTTGGCGTCGCTCATTGGGCGGCTACCGAGAGGAGCGGCAATACCAGTTACGCGATGGTCGAGAGGATGTTACATCTGGAACAGTCTTATTATAATAAGACGTTAACAAACTATACACGTTGCGTAAGAAGCAAATAGCCCGTCGTGGGGCGGGGGCTTCGGCTCCCTGCCGCACGCGGGACGGGGCATAAAGAGATAACGAGATATGATGAAACGAAATAAAGATACGAATATGAAAACACGGTTTACCATGGCTGCCTGCCTTTGCGTGGCGGCGTTCGCCGTGGCGGGCGCTCTTTCGCTGACGGGCTGTGTCAAGGAAGACGCAGGCATGTGCGGTTCGGACGGCGGTTCCGCTGCTCCCGACGGAGCCGTTACGGTTGGCTGGCAGGCCGGCAGGCTTACGGTCGCCGGAGCGTCCGACGATAACGGCTGGAACGCCATGGGCGCTAAGGGCGTTTCTTCGCTTTCGCGCTCTGCGGGAGCTTCCACGCGTTCGGGCCTTCCCCCTGCGGGGATGGTCGATGGTGCGTTCCAGATCGGTGACCTGTGGGTTGACGGCAACCGCGGCAAAGGCGTGGAGAAGGAGATGACGTGGCCGGAGGCCACGCAATACTGCGCGGATCTGGGTCTTCGCCTTCCGACCTATGACGAGATGCAGCAGATCATCCAGTATGTCCGGGCCAATTCGCCGCTGCCCGACAACCGGAAGTTCGAGTTCTGGAACTTCACATGGGAGGAACCGAGCTATCGTTACTGGACCTCGACGCCCCGCGTCGATAATCCCGATTATATTTGGCATGGGCTTATCGACTACGCCCATAATCTTTGGAACATGGACGGTTGGTCTGCCGACGACGGGGAAGAACTCTCCGCTCGTTGTGTTAACCGCGACGAAGGGGGGCTTCCTCCCGGTCCCGATCCGGGGCCGGATGTCGATAATCCCGACGGTCTTCCCGTGGGCACGACGTTCCGCGTGGTGGTCTACGAGGCCGGCGCCGACCCGCAGAGCGCCAGCCCGGTGGATCAGAACACTTACAAGATCGCCGACGCCGATGGCACGATCGTGGCCGCGGCTGTCGATGAGCGTGGCAATGCCACGGCGGACGCTGCGCGGGAGCTGGTGCTCCGCCGCGGGGCGTACGATTTCTACTATTTCTCCCCGGCCGTTTCGGCGAACACCGCGCTTCCGAATCCGGGTACCTATACGGGTCTTGCGAACGGTGCCGACTACATGGCGCTGGCGCACCGGGAGACGATCGACCCCTCGAAAGGGTCGAAGCACTATATTCCCGAGGTGTGCTTCTACCGCATGGGCTCGTACATCGACGTGCGGATCCGTCCGCGTGCGGGCGAGGTCGTGAGGACGCTGGAGGTCACGGGCGACGGTTTGCAGCTGTGGGGCCTGCCCGCTTCGGGCCGTTACGAGATCGGCGACTATCCCTACCGTCTCATCACCGAGGGCCGCGGCGGCATGGTGGAGTTCGCTGCTTCGGATTTCGCGGCAGAGGAGGGCACGACGGCCACGGCGTCGACGCTCGGTGTGGGCGGCGGTCGCGCCGTGCTGCCGGGATATGCCGGAGAGCTGCAAGTCAAGGTGACGCTAACGAGCGAGGGCAAGGAGATGAAGCTCGACGCCTCGCTTGCGGGGCACAACTTCGCGCCGGGCTACCGCTATGTCGTGGAGCTGGGCGTTGGTCGCATCGCCGACAACCCCGAACTGGACATCGAGATCCTTCCGTGGAACGAATACGACTGGGGCGACGGCGGTATCGGCGGGGGAGGATATCTCCCGATCGACACGGGCGGCAGCACGCTGCTCGAACCCGAACTGGAGGAGCTGGGTACATGGCAGCAGGCTGTCGACTACTGCCGGGGCAAGGGCGACAACTGGCGTCTGCCCACGGCGAACGAGTTGTATTATTACTGGTGCGTCGAACCCAGCGTGCGCGTACTCGACCCGTTTATGGAGGCGAATTACTGGTCGTCGACGACCAATGCGTCGAATGCGGATCAGGCATGGACGTTCGATTTCGGCTACGGCATAGCGTATAAAAAAGAAAAGCTGACGCGGAATTATGTGCGATGCGTCCGGGACAAAGAGTCCGGTGCGGGCACGAAGTATCCGTATGTCAAGGCCGAGGGCGATGCTACCCTCGTCGTGCTTCGCGACGCTGCGGGCGGTCTGGACAGGAACTCTCTGTTCGCTTCGCGGCCTACGGCCACGCTGATCGACACTAAGCGTAGCGGGAACAACCGCATGTCGGCGATGCTTCAGGTGCAGCGTGCCGATCCCGGCTTTCTGAACTGGCGTCCGTCGATCGACTATTGCGACAATCTTCGCGAGGAAGGCTATGATGACTGGCGTCTTCCCTCCCAGCGTGAGCTGATGATGATATGGACCATGGGCGGCAATGAACATGTCGAGTCGCTCGACATCGATAACTCGTCGGACAGCCCGGTACAAAGACCGGTCGGCAATGCGCGGCTGCACAGTCTCGCCGGCTTTACCGTACTTCCCGACAACGTGCTCTTCAGTGCGACATGGGATGAGGATGATCCGGATAATTATCCTGACATCACTGCGATCTTGCGAATTTCGGGTACGGACGGGCGTGTCAATACCGATGCCATCGACGGGGATCATCCGCGGTCCTTCCGATGCGTGCGTGACTGGAACGGGTCGGCGCCTGACTATACGGTCTCGGAAAATGCCGTGATGCCGGCCGGGGATATCCCCGGTGAGGGTAAGACTTACAGCCTTACCCTGATAGGAAACATACCTTACTCTGGCGTGGATGTCCGCGCCCAGTCCGGCAATACGGCCCTCGTAAGCGGTACGGTCACCAAATCCGGCACGGCGGTTTCGCTGGCCGTCCCGGCGAACCAGAGCTTCGATGCGCGCACGGTGACGTTCGAGTACTTGTGGAACGGCACATGGACGAAGATCGGCGATAGCCGTTCGCAGGCGGGTTATTCCGTCTCCAATGCCACGCACAACGCTCCTGCGACGATCCCCGGTCAGGGCGGTTCATACAATGTCACGCTCACGGGCTACCTTCCTGCAGCGGGCGTCGATGTCCGGGCCAGCAGCGGCGGCACAGCGCTCGTCACGGGCAAGGTCACCGCTTCGGGTACGGCCGTCTCGCTGACGATCCCGGGTCAGCTCAGCTATGATACCCGCACCGTGACCTTCGAATACAACTGGAACGGGACATGGACCAAGATCGGCGCTGACTGCACGCAGCAGGGCTGGCACGTGACCAATGCCAGCGTCTCGCCCGCGGGGGACATTCCGGGTGCGGGCGGCACCTACACCGTGACGCTTACGGGCTGGGGCGGCTACCAGGTCCGCGCTATGAGCGGCAGCACACAGCTAGTTATAAATACGGACTATACGGAGGTCTCGAACTATTCTGCCACGCTTAAAATCCCTGCAAACACCTCAACGGGGTCAACCCGGAGTGTGACATTCCAGTACCGAATCAAGGGAACGTGGACCGACATCGACACTCGAACCCAGTCGCGTGATGTACAGAGCGTTACTTGGCATGCTTGTAACACCGAGTGCGCTTCGCGAGGCGGGATACCGACCCGCGACGAACTAACGGGTTACTCGTGGGACGGGTGGCCGAAAACGGAAGTGGGTGCCTACTGGTCAAGCGAAGTGGTGCCTGATTCTGGTGGCTGGTATTATTATACCATCAATTGGAACTCGACGACGCAGTGGTACATAGCGGGTAACCGGCCTTATGGGAGCTCGGCTGGTTGCCGTTGCCGTCGAAGCCGTTGGCCAGCAGGATCATCCATTCGACTTCGACGCGCATGCGCTCGCGGTTCAACGCCGGTTCGCTCATGTATTCGACAAGGGGAGCGGTCTGCTTGTGGTAGCGGCCGTCAAGAGGGGTCAGTGCGATTGCGGGGGAGATGTCAGTAAGCTTCATAGACAACAGCATACGTTCAGCCGTGAACCATTGGTCCCGTCATTTGCTGATGCGTCCCTCATAATACTGGACCTCCTCCAGCTCGCCTTCCACGACCTCTTGGAAATGACGGTCATGGTCCAGCACGGATTTGTTTCCGGTGTCGTAGGCGTACCGGTATCCCGCTTCATGGTATTTCGGGTAGTGCGTGGAGTTCTTCTCCCCAGACGAATCACTGACTTCGGCTCCTGGAAAAGCCCTCTTCGGCGCATCCTCCTCATGGACGGAGCATCGTATGGTGAGCCAGTTCTCCGTATGGGGGTTAGCCTCCCCGTCAAGTGCCGCGATGCCTTCATTATCCATCTCGATGGCGGTGACCCGTGTTTTCTCGGGAATCTCGAAATTCGCTATCGGGGAGCCAAGCGTGGCGATATGTTGGATGTCGTATTTATCTTGGAAATCCGTCGCCGCCGCTGCCGCGATGATGCCGCCCTGCGAATGGCCGACGATTTCCACGGGATCATCCGGCTGGATGCCGGCCTGTTTCATGGTCTCATCCAGGAAACGGAGGCTTTCCGCGGTTCCGCGCTGCCGCTCATCGGCACTCATCAGCTCGAAATTGGTGTACCAGTCCATAGGCGAATCGTGATTGCCGTCGGTCCCGGGAATGATGATCCTCCAAGCATATGTGCCATTGGCTTTGCGGTACTTGCAGCATGCGATGGTTCCGTATTCCAGACCGCTTTCACGTTCGCCGTTGAGAGGTCCTTCGGACAGCCGCCGTTGGTCGGCGATGGCGTCCTTCGTGCTTGTACCGCCTCTGACCACTTTGGTTTTCGGATACACACGGGTTACGGAGAGATTGTCTCCATGGTCTTTGTCGAAGTACGGTATGAGCAGTCTGTCGATTTTCTTAAGACCGCGATTGACCGAGCCTTTGCCGGAAAGCCCCTCTGCTATAGCCGCTCCCGGTTTGGTGATCATGAATAAGGTTTTCGTGATGTATTCCAGGATGGACGTGTCTTTTGAAGGCCGTTCCTGTATGTTCAATCGGCTCGCATGCTCTCCGAGGACGCTCACGAAGCTTTCCTGCATCCATGCGGTGGATTCCACAAGATAGAATTTGTTGAATTTCCCCTCTTTGGCGTAACTGCGTCTTACCCCCATCAGTGCGCTGGCGGTCAAGGCGAGAATCGCGGATTTCCGTGATGACATGAAAAGCCCTCGCAACATGATATTCAGCCCTTTCCTGCTGGCTTCCTCAGCTTGGGCGTATAAGGATTGGGCTTGTGCGATCAATGAGGATAGCTCATTAAGCTGGGATGCCATGGATTGCAGGGCCTCGGCATGCGCTTCGCAACGTCCGAGCAGCTGCCGGTACGGCAATTCGATATGGTCCTGCGCCGTACACCGTGGACTTGCCCCGGTCAAAGCGGACAGGAGCGGTGTGGCGCGAGGGTGGATTTTGAGTTCATAGCCTGCGGCAATGAAGGATCTACGGGAAGTGCCAAGACGATTCGCTTGGTCTCTGAGGATTCTTGAAGCATTGAAGTATTCCCGGTATTCGGCGGTGGTGAATCTCTTTCCGCCAACGATGCGGGCCGTCACTCGTTGGTTCATGCCGCACCTGCCGACCAGAGAAGACGTGACGTAGCGATCATATCATCACGTAGCAGAGCGGATTGCCGTGCGATGCGATCGAGACGGGTGCGGTATTCCTCGGCCGCGGTGCCGGTCCAGTCGGCCAGTCTGTTGGAGGCTATTGCCGCATCAAGTCCATCGAGAAGCCGTGACGCGGTAACAAGTTTCGCATTGATCAATGTTTGGGTGGTCCGCACGCCAATTCGGCAACGACAGGACATTTCCGACAGAGATGCCAACGAATTGAAGGCTGCGATGCCTGGGGCGGCACCAAGAAAAGCATTTGAAACGTTCATGGCAGCCATTTGACCACATTCGGTGTTGACGCCAATCGGAAAACAGAGCTTGTGGTCAAAGAACGAGTCTATGAAAAACCGTCGGCGTGTCGTTATTGGAAAAACAACGAAAACCACGTCGACGGCATGTGGATAACTATATTCGAAAAGCCCCCTACCAGGGTTTGGTCTGCGAGGATGACGTGCTTGGGTTCTTTTTCGCAGCCGAACCTGAATCGTCATTGGAATCCGATTGCGTGGATTGGGCGTTCTGAGCCAATAGCTCCTCTATTTTCCGACGTTGTTCGTCGGATAGGTTTTCGTCGTTCTTGTGACTTGATTTACCCGATTCCTGAGCGTCGGCGGTGTTTGAATCCGCGGAAGCGGACTGATCGCTCTGCTCGGCTTTGATCTTCTTGGACGCGTGATCCGTAAGCTGGCTGGAAACATGACTGTTATGCTCGATTGATTCGCGCACTTGGGGCAGCAGCAGTGGCTTCATGGCTGATGCCTCGTTGAATTGGGCGTCCGTCTGCTGTTGCCTGGTGTGCAGCTTGTCCCAATCGGCATCGTCTTTTCTGCTGGTCGAGATGTTCTCCTGCAGGCTTTGCGTGGCCTGGTTGTAGCTATTGACGGCTGCGAGATTCACTATGGCCCATAGGGCGGCCATGACCAGCAACGCCGCCATGACGGCCAAAACGATGCGAACCGTCAGCGAGGCACGCGGTTTCATGGTTGTTCTGGTCATAGCAAACTCCTCGACTGAATTATCCAAGCCCCCAATTCGCATGCGAGCAGCAGCAGCGTGACGATGGCCAGTGGCCATACGACGGGCATCGTCCTGGTGCGCTTCTTGGTGGTTTGGGTGACTCGCCACTTATCGGACGCTTCCTTGGACACGCCGTCACGCATGGTGTTGGAGGCGTTCAACACCAGCGCGGTACCGCTCAACTCGTCGGCGATGGACGCCATCTCATCCTTGTTCATGCGTGACACTCCGGGTTTGCCGGTATCAGGGTCGGTGACCCACTGGTCCGCATTTCCATCGACGCCGTCGGCGATTACGGGAATGTTGCCTCCCTGCTCGCTGCCGATGGCTACGGTGAAGGCATCGGATAGGTATCGTCGCAATGATGAGAACGTGCGCCGTGCCTTTGACGAGGTCTGTTCTCCATCGGAAAACAGGTACAGCACGATCGCATCATCGGGATGCTGATCATGAATGGACTTGCAGGTCAGCAGCAGCTGGTCGATAGGGGCATCCAACGTCGAACCGGCCGAAACGGAAGTCGCCTCGGGCGCGAGTGTATCCGCCCAATTGTCGATCGCGTTCGAATCCGGGGTCAACGGCACGTCCAACGTGCCGGAAGCTCCGAATCGCAAAGCGGCGAAACTGGAATTGGGATATAGCGCGGTGACGTCCTTCACGGCTTGTTTTGCCACGTCGAGACGGCTTGACTGTTCGGCTGAACCATATTGCGCGTCTTTGACGGCCATGGAACCGGTCACGTCAACGGCCACCACCACGTCGGTGGCGTTCACCGCACGGCTACTGGTCGGCGCCACGATACTGGGCGTCAATGCCATGACCG
>ERZ780150.1158-NODE-1158-length-18368-cov-5.539780_pt1 | contig 18368 bp, 17 predicted proteins | sample MGYA00511019_ERZ780150 | MGnify/ENA primary metagenome ERZ780150 (study PRJEB29588, sample SAMEA2151633) | human gut metagenome | biome: human gut; feature: human-associated habitat; material: faeces | place: Denmark | collected 2008/2010 ...
CGGGATGTGTTGAAATTTATTGCTGTGGCGAACGGCGGGAACTGGACGATCACCAGAAACGACCAGCTTTTGTTGGTCCCTCTGGTTGGAAGTATGCCACCTGAGACACATTACCTGATTGAAGAAAACGGATTTGCTATCACCTTTGGTGGAGACAGGATTTTGGTATGAACGGAAAAGTTTTTGTAGGGCAGAAAGCTCTATCACTAACTGAATACGAAAAGAAGGCCCCCATCAGCGGCGTTATCCTTTGGGTAGACGATGAAAACTGCTATGAAGCTGGAGATGAGACGGGGACTGTCATAGAGCAGGATTGCCCGTATGCCTCACAGCAGATGGCCGATAATCTTCTGGCTACCTTGCAGGGATATTCCTATCAGGGACTAGAAGCAAATGGGGCCAAAATGTCACCGATTGCAGAGCTCGGAGATGGAATGACGGTGGCCGGGTTGTACACCCAGCTTGCCTATCAAAATATCCGATTCTCTACTGGAGAAGTCATGGATATGGCGGCTCCTGGAAGCGATGAAACCCTTCATGAGTACAAAACTGAGGGAGAGACAACAAAGAATTTTAACCACCAGATAGCCCAGACCCGATCTCTGATCTCAAAAACCTCAGAAGAGATATTGCTGAAGGTGGAGAATGAGCTGGACGGGTTATCGGCATCCATTGATGTAAAGCTGGAAGGCATCACATCTCAGGTCTCCGGTTTGGATGGCCGAGTCACCACTGTTGAGCAGACAGCAAATGGGCTGACAACCACCATCACAGGGTTAGATGGAAAAGTAACTACGATTTCCCAGACGCTGGACGGATTGACGGTGACAGACTCTGGAGGGACAACAAAAATCAAGGGATCAGTAATCGAGACTGGTAGTCTGGTGCTCACAGGAATCATCTCGTGGGGAGACCTTGACAGCGGAGTTCAGGGAGACATCAATGAAGCGGTCAACACAGCAAACGATGCCTATGATTTGGCCTATGACAATCAACTACCAAGTTACATCAAGAGTACATATATCAGTTCCACGGAGGTCAGAAGCCCGACCATTTCAGGCGGGACCATTATAGGGTCAGAGATCTACGCCACCGAGGACGGAGACACTTACGCAATGATGGACGGAGACTCCTTTATGCTAATGCGGACAGGCAGTTCTCAGCCCAGAGCCGTCCTTGAGGCAACAGACCGAAATGTAACGCTGGCACTCGGAACGGGCAGTGGCACCAGCCGTGAATCTGGACGCTTTTTTGTTGCGAAGAGTTATAGCGCTGGAACCGGAAATACAGGGGGCATATATCTTATAAATGACCGGGAAGAAGAAATCGGGATCGTCTTTTTTGAGGATGGAACTATTGGTTTCTCTGCGGACAATGTTACAGGTGTCCCGGTCAGATTCGGATAAGGAGAACAAGCATGGCCTTTTCTGCATCCTTTAGCTCTATTACTGAGACCTCCGCCCGATTTAGAGCATCGTTTACCGGAGGAGATTCAGGTTTTTCTTATTACAGATATGTCAGGCTTGACATTGATAGAGATACCTATGAGATCCGGAGTGATTCAGTCGGAGGCGCTTCATCTTCCTTTTCTGAAACAATTAGGGGACTGGACCCTGGAACTACTTATGACTGGGAAGCACAGCTTGGATATGAGGATGCGTCAGGGTCCATTACATGGCTGAGCATTTATGACAGCGGTTCTTTTACTACAGATTCAACGGCACCAGCTATTGATCTATGGTCCTGGAGTTCGTCTAATGGCGAGGCTAGTTCAAGCCAGACAAGAGCGGCCAGAAATGCCATGGATAATGAAGAGCCAGCAGAGAATTTTCCACATGAGGTCTGGAACGATATTGTAAATAAAGTGCAAGAGGCGCTTGATGCCTCTGGACTTAGCTGGGAGCGAAGCAGCTCTCAAGGCGCTACATTATCACGCTCCGGCTGCTTGATGTCTTCTGGGGACACATTGTTGACTGCTGCCATGTACAACTCCGTCAAATATCAAATTGGTCAAGGGAACGGATCGGACGGTATCTATGTAGATTCGGAAGATGAATTTACATGGTCTCATATTGAAAGCCTGACGGATTATCTCAACCTTTGGATCGAAAGTATATAGGAGGACCTATGAAGGAAGTTAGTGAAAAACTAAACAAAGTGTTTAAGTGGCTATCCGCCATTCCAGTCAGTGGAGAATCAGTGGACCTCATGTTTGCGGCCAAGCAAGAGCTGAGGGCAGCATATAAAATCCTGAACGAGATGTCCAAGGAGGATACCGATGGCTGATAAGAACATAGGGTCCCTCCCTGCGGCATCCACAGTAGACGATGATTCGCTGCTTGTTGCAGAACAGCAAGGGCAGGCGGTAAAGGTCACTGGGGCGCAGTTCAAAGGATTTGCCCAGCAGGCAGTCCGGCAGTATGTTGAGCAGGCCCAGGAAGCGGCAAGCGATGCGCTGGAAGCCTCTGAACAGGCACTTGAGGCCGTGGCTGGTATTGGTACTGCGGTGGAGGATACCAAGGCAAACAAGGAAGCCGCAGAGGCCGCTCAAGCAGCCGCAGAGCAGGCGAAGGCCGGGGCCGAAGCTGCCGCCCAGGGTGCAGCGGAAGAGGTCAAAGAAGAGCTCCAGGGGCTTGTAGATCAGGCGGAGACCGCAAAGACCGGAGCAGAGACTGCGAAGAGCGGAGCGGAAGCGGCAAGGACTGCAATCGAAAATATGCTGGTAGAGGCCATCACACTGGAGACTGGACAGCCGGCCACGGTCAGCAAGTCTCTGGTAGATGAGGTCGTAAAGCTGACTTTTGGGCTCCCGGCTGGTCCTGTTGGCCCACAAGGTGAGACCGGAGACCCTGGCTCCAGCATTGACCGCATCGAGCGCACGAGCGGCACTGGGGCGGCAGGGACTACAGACACTTACACCATCTATCTGACTGACGGGAAAAGCAGTACATTCCAGGTCTACAACGGCGCTGATGGTATTGGATCTGGCGACATGCTGAAAAGCGTCTATGACCCGCAGGGAAAGAACACAGATGTTTTTAAGTATGTAGACGATAAGATTGCAGATATTGATATCCCCACGCCTGAGAACATCGTTACTGTTCCCGGCGGTGGTCAGCTGGAAATGTCGGAAAGCCTGGGAAGCGGCCCGTACACCATCACTTTCTCGGAAGATGAGGGTGAGGGAGGCAGCTTTTCCGCATCTGATGTGGATTACAGCAACACCACCAGCGGTTTGGAGGCAACTGATGTTCAGGGGGCTATTGATGAGCTGGCGGGGCGTCCTTCAAGCGGTCTAACTCAGGAGCAGGCAGACCAGAGATATTTGAAGCTATCTGGTGGGACAATGGAAGATAGCGCCGAAATCATAGGGAAAAATTTGGTTATTAGCTCAAATACAATTAAAAATGACGATTTTGGCGCATTTTCCGTCAGCGGTACTAGCGCAATGATGCAAAGCAAAGAGCAAAATTTTATTTCATTTGTGGGAACATCGACCGCAAAGGCGCATATGTTTGCACAATATGACTTAAATTCAAGCGCCTATTCTTCTGTCGTGGCTAATGGAGAAAAAGTCAGGCTTGAAAGCGTTCAAGACAATACCCACAAAGCATATATGGAGTTAAAGCATGACGGTCAGATAGGTTTTGCGTTTTACAGCGGGGAGATAGTTCACATGTTCTCAGTAGATGCAAGCGGAGTAAATGTGTTCGATCCTCCGACAGAAGGCACCAATGTGGTCAATAAGGATTATCTGGAACAAGCGATTTCAGATGCCGGGGGCACAGAAGTTGAAACGACATTAACTGTACTCACGGCGTCTGGGTGGGATTCCAATTCCAAGACACAAAGAGCCGAAGTGACGGGAATATTGGCGGATGAAACTAAGCAGCTTATACAGCCAGTGCCAGCCATCTCATCTCAGCAGGAATACATGGCAGCAGGAATTATGGCAACAGAGCAAAGCGATGGGGCGTTGATTTTTACTGCAAAGACTGTTCCGAATACAGACCTACGAGTATATATAAACATACAATCCGTAAAGTATTCCGTAAACCTGATTTCATTTTCCATCGATGATGCACCATTTCAAGCGGAGAGTGGTATGACATGGTACCAATGGGTTGGAAGCCAGTACAATACTGCTGGATTTACATGCAGCAGTACCAGCAGCTTTGTTTATGATTCTCAGGGAACAAAAACAGTTGTGAAGGGAAGTAGCAAAGTAACTGGATCAGGGTTGATTGAATCTGAACAGGCATACACCACACAAAGAGACAGTGGTGGGATAGATTGAGTAATTAGGTGATGCAATATGATTTTCAATCAAAATGTGACAGGAGGCGGCACCGATACCAGCGATGCCACTGCGACGGCTGGGGACATCCTCTCTGGCAAGACAGCTTATGTGGCCGCAGGAAAGGTAACGGGGACCATTGCCAGCAAGAGCTCCAGCAACCTAACTGCAAGCGGGGCCACTGTGACAGTCCCCGCCGGCTACTACCCCAGTCAAGCCAGCAAGTCGGTGGCAACTGCCACCCAGGCCACGCCCAGTATAACGGTGTCCAGCGCCGGACTCATTACTGCAAAATCGACTCAGAGCGCCGGGTATGTGAGTTCCGGGACTAAGTCTGCGACCAAACAGCTGACTACCCAGGGGGCGCAGACCATCACGCCGGGGACCTCTAATAAGACCATTGCCAGCGGGCGGTATCTGACCGGCACCCAGACCATCAAGGGAGACGCCAATCTCGTGGCCGCCAACATCAAGAAGGGCGTGAGCATCTTCGGCGTTGCGGGGACCAACGAGGGAGAAGATATCGTTCAGAAGGTCATTAGCGAAGGAACTGAATTAGGTACCGCCGAAAAACGGGTAAGCATCAATGTCTCGATTGGTGACATTATTCATGTTGTCGTCAAATGGAAACCTTTATTTTCGGATGTCCCCGAGTATTCATATTTGAAATACCTCAATGACGATCCAAGTGTTACTAATGCAGTTAAGAGCTATGCTCTTGGGTATAGTGGCGATACCGATTATGAAATTGACGTTGGTACGTTTATGTTTGTTACAGTTGAGAGAACTGCTAATGCTGCCATTTTACGAATTAGCGGAGTTGCTTTGGAGGATGGAGTTCTTGCCAGATATAGTTTTTCCGAATTAAAAGCCACTGTTTACTATCTCATTGAGTAAGAGAGGGTGGACACCATGATATACGTCAACGGAAAACCAGTAGCCGGATTTGGCTCCGGGAAGTCCCGGCAGTTTTCGGTCTCACTCCCTGCCAGTGGGTGGATCGAGAATGAGCAGATTGTGAGCAACGACCTGTTCAAATCCAGTGGCTACGCATATCTGGCAAACCCTGATTCGGATTCCTATCTAGCGTGGGTCTCTTCGCAAGTTCGGCCGGAGGATGAGGTAGCGGTGGATGGGAAGGCGGTGTTTATCTGTGCGGAGGCCCCTGCGTCAGATATCACAGTCAACATCATCCGTATGGAGGTAAAAGATGGGCAGTAAATTTTTGACGATGGTTGGCGGCGGCGCAGGCGGTGGTATCAAGCTGGATGGCATTTCCATCACCACACCGCCTGACAATATCACATATCTCCCCGGAGAGGTCTTTGACCCTGCGGGGATGGTGGTCACGGCATCGTATTCCAACGGGGCCACCCTGACAGCCACCGGCTGGACCTACTCTCCAAGCGGAGCACTGCCCGAGGGGACGAGTGAGGTGGAGATCATCTACACCGAGGCTGGGGTGACAAAGACCGCTGTGCAGGCCATCACTGTGGAGCGTGGGACCATCTCTGTGCCCACGGTATCCGGGAGTCTTACATACAATGGACAGGCCCAGAGCCCCACCCTGACGGGATACGATGCAGACAAGATGGTCCTATCCGGCGACACGTCCGGCACGAACGCTGGGAGCTATACGGCGGTGGTCACCCCAACAGAGCAGTACAAGTGGGCGGACGGGAGCACGGAGGCGAAGGATATCCAGTGGTCTATTGCTAAGGCCACCCCCAGCATCACGTTTGACCCGACATCTGTGAGCCTGGATACCTCCACCACGTCTCAGGCGGTGTCTGTCACCTACACAGGGGACGGCACTCTGTCCGCACAGTCTGATAACTCCGGTGTGGCTACAGCATCCCTGGAGGGCACCACCCTGAAGGTGGGCGCCTCTCCCGCTCCCCACGCCGAGATCCTGGCCGTGGTGAAGGAACTGCTGGCGGAGGAGGGAATCAACCTGGAGATCGTGGAGTTTACCGACTACATCCAGCCCAACACCGCGGTGGAGAACGGCAGCATTGACGCCAACTACTTCCAGCACATCACCTATCTGAACAACTTCAACGCTGAGAATGGCACCCACCTGGTGAGCGTGGCAGATGTGCACTACGAGCCCTTCGGCATCTACGCCGGCAAGACCGCCAGCCTGGAGGAGCTCCAGGACGGCGCGCAGATCGGCGTGCCCAACGACCCCACCAACGGCGGCCGCGCCCTGCTGCTCCTCCAGGAGCAGGGCCTCATCACTTTGAAGGAGGATGTGGGCCTGGAGCCCACCAAGCTGGACATCGCGGAGAACCCCCACAACTATGAGATCGTGGAGATGGAGGCCGCCCAGCTCCCCCGCTCCCTGGGCAGCCTGGACATTGCCGTCATCAACGGCAACTACGCCATCCAGGCCGATCTGAAGGTGGCCGACGCCCTGGCGATTGAGTCCGCCGAGGGCACCGCCGGCACCGCTTATGTCAATGTGCTGGCCGTCAAGGAGGGCCGGGAGAGCGACCCCGCCATCCAGGCTCTGGCAAAGGCCCTGTGCAGCGACGAGGTCAAGGCGTTCATTGACGAGACCTATGCCGGCGCCGTGCAGGCGGTGTTCTAAGGTCCTGTCCACACAGACGGCCCGCTTTGCGGGCCGTCTCATCCGACTAAAATCCTATTGATTTTGTAGGAATTTGGTGGTATACTGCTGAATAGAATCTAAATTATGAGGGAGGTATTACCTATGCAGATTGCAAATACACTGCCCGAGCTGATCGGGAACACCCCCCTGCTTCGGCTGGAGCGGTTTGCCCCCGGGGCAGGGGTGCTGGCCAAGCTGGAGAGCTTTAACCCCCTGTCCTCCGCCAAGGACCGGGCAGGCCTTTACATGATTTTGGACGCCGAGGAGAGGGGCCTGCTCCAGCCCGGCGCGGTGATTGTGGAGCCCACCAGCGGCAACACCGGCGTGGCCCTGGCCTACATCGGCCGCCAGCGGGGCTACCGGGTGGTGCTCACCATGCCGGAGACCATGAGTCAGGAGCGGCGCAGCCTGCTGGCCGCTCTGGGGGCGGAGCTGGTGCTCACCGAAGGGGCCCGGGGTATGGGCGGCGCCATTGAGCGGGCGAAGGAGCTGCTGGAGAGCACCCCAGGCGCGTGGATGCCCGACCAGTTCAACAACCCCGCCAACGCCCGGGCCCACTACGAGACCACCGGTCCCGAGCTGTGGCGGGACACCGACGGCGGCGTGGACGTGCTGGTGGCGGGAGTGGGTTCCGGCGGCACCATCACTGGCGCGGGCCGCTATCTGAAGGAGCAGAACCCCGCCATCCGCGTGGTGGCGGTGGAGCCGGCTGAGTCCCCCGTCCTCTCCGGCGGCCGGCCGGGGCCCCATAAGATCCAGGGCATCGGCGCGGGCTTCGTCCCCGGCACCCTGGACATGGGGGTGGTGGACGAGGTGGTGGCCGTCACCGGCGACGAGGCCTATGCCGCCGCCCGGGAGCTGGCCCGTACCGAGGGGGTGTTGGCCGGGGTGTCCTCCGGCGCGGCGGCCCACGCGGCCCGCATCCTGGCCCAGCGGCCGGACATGCGGGGCAAGACCATCGCGGTGGTGCTCCCCGATACTGGCGAGCGCTACCTCTCTACAGGGCTGTTTGCGTGAATAGAGCGCGGTGGACACAATCGGCAGCATGGCTCCGGCCGCAGGCGTTTTGCCTGTGGCCGGAGCCATATTATGTATGGAGCTGGGCCTCCAGGGCGGCACGGTCGGGGAGCAGATAGTGCTGGCGCGTCTTTTTCAGCAGGCCCTCCCGGCTCAGGCTTTGAAAGCACTGGGACACCACCACCCGGGAGATGCCCAGAAAATCGGCCACCTCCTGGTGGGTCAGCCGGATAGTGAGGCGGACCCCCGCCCCCTCCTCTGTACCGTATGGCTCTGACACGGAGAGCAGGAACTGAATGACACGCCCCCGCACGCTTAGAAAGCTGTCGCGGATCAGCATGCGGCCAAGCACCTGGCTCTTCCGGGCGGAGATCTGGAACAGCTTCAGTGCCAGGGCGGGAGAGGCCTCGGCCCGCCGTTTGAACACCTCCGCCGGGATGCGGAAAATCTGACACGCAGTGACTGCGACGGCCCGGTATTCCCGCGGGCCGCCGAACAGGCACTCGTCCTCTCCCACGGGAATCCCTTCAAAGAGCAGGCAGAGCACCCGCTTTTTCCCGCTGCTGTGGATGCACTCCACCCGGATCTGCCCTGTTTGCAGAAAAATCACCTCGCGGGCCGGGTCGCCCTGCTGATAGAACACCGTGCCCGCCGGGACGGTCTCCGGGCGAAAGCCGTCGGTCAGTCTGTCCCACACGGTGTCCCACGGTTCATTTCCAACGGCGGAGAGGTGCTCCGGAATCCACTGCTTTTCCCAGCGAAGCTCTTTTTCCAATGGTGTTCACCCTTCTCCCGGTTTCTGCGCGCGCAGCCCCCGCACAGATTGGGAGGCGGTTCGTGCGGTTTGCACATGGATACCCAATTTATTTTCTTTATTTTCGAAGAAAATGACGATTTTGTAAAGTGGTTAACAGAAAATTGCGGCGGGGTTTTCTATACTGTATCACGTTGTGCGGCCCGCACGCTGTGGGGCCTGTCAAATCTGGTAAAATGGAAAGGGATGGAGCGAATGAAACGAAGGACAGCGCACGCCCTGTGCGCAGCGGGCCTAAGCCTGTCACTGCTGGCCGGCTTGGTGCCGGCCATGGCCGCAGGCCCGGCGGAGGTGGCGGATAGCCTCTACATCAACGGCAACATCTACACCGTGGATGAAGACTTCTCCACTGCCACCACTATGGCGGTGAAGGGGGACCGCATCCTGTATGTGGGCGACCAAGCCGGTGCGGAGGCCTATGTGGGTGCGGGAACTGAGATCACCGACCTCGGCGGCAAAACCGTGCTGCCCGGTCTCATCGAGGGACATATGCATGTCAGCAATCTGGGGGAAAACCACCTGAAGCTGGACTGCTACTTTAAATCGAAGGAGGATATTCTGGAGATGGTGCGCCAGGCCGCCAAGGAGGCGGAGCCCGGCGAGTGGATCCAGGGTTCCGGCTGGCTGGATACCCTGTGGGATGAGCCCGGCTTCCCTTCAAAGGAGGAACTGGACGCCGTGGCGCCCAACAACCCGGTCTATCTGCTCCGGGCAGACAACCATATGGGCTGGTTTAACAGCATGGCGCTGGAGATGGCGGGCATTACCAAGGATACCCCAGAGCCTCAGGGCGGCCAGATTCTCAAAACGGACAACGGGGAACTGCTGGGCTGCCTTACCGACAACGCGGCGTCAATGGTCATCAAGGTAATTCCTACCTGGAGTGCTGAGGCACAGAAAAACGCTGTGCTCATGGCTCAGGAGGAGCTGTTCTCCTATGGCTTTACCTCTGCCACGGACGCAGGCACAAAGGTCAACTACATCCAGCACTATGAGGATCTCTATGAGAGCGGTGAGCTGAAGCTGCGCATTTACGCCATGCCCATGCTCAACAGCACGGACAGCGCCGAGGCCGGCTACATCCGGGAGCACCGGCCGGTCAACGGCCTGTACGACAACCATCTGAGTATAATGGGTGTCAAGGTGCTGGGCGACGGTGCTCTGGGCTCCCGCGGCTCTGCTCTGCTGAAGGATTACTCCGACGATCCGGGCAATCGTGGTTCCTACCGCTTTACGGACGAGGAGATTTACAACGTGATGAGCCTGGCCTACAACAACGGCTATCAGATCGCGTACCACGCCATCGGCGACGGTGCCAACCACCAGGTGCTGAACACCTACGAGCGCCTGCTGAAGGAAAATCCCCGGGAGGACCCCCGCCTGCGCATTGAGCACTTCCAGGTCGTTACCCCGGAGGATATTGACCGGGCCCTGGAGCTCGGCATCCTCACCGCGATGCAGTTTACCCATGCCACCTCGGACCTGTCCATGGCGGAGGACCGCCTGGGCCCCGAGCGTATTCAGACGGCCTACGCCTGGCGCACCGTTCTGGATAAGGGCGGCATCATTATCGGCGGCTCTGACGCGCCGGTGGAGATGGTCAACCCCTTCCACGGCCTGTATGCCGGTGTCACCCGTATGACCCGCGCCGGTGAGCCGGAGGGCGGCTGGTACGCCAACCAGAAGGTCACCCGTGAGGAGGCGCTGCGCGCCTTTACCATCTGGGCCGCCTATGGTCAGTTTGAGGAGGATCTCAAGGGCTCTCTGGAGCCCGGCAAGCTGGCCGACTTTGTAGTGATCGACCGGGACTACATGACCTGTCCTGAGGAGGAGATCAAGGATATTCAGGCCCTGATGACAGTCTCCGGCGGCGAGGTGGTCTATACCAAGGACACCAGCGAGCCTACGATTCTCTGGCAGGGGAAGCCGGTTACCCTCCTGTCTGGGGCGCTGATTGAGCAGCCCGGCACCATTTATGCCTCCGCCTCGGATCTGGCGGGCAACATCAGCGCGGTTCTGGAGCGGGGAGAGGGCACTGTGACCGTGACCTGCGGTGAGCAGTCGGCGGAGCTTCCCGTCAAGACGGTGAATGGGGCAGACTACGTCCCTGTTCGTGCCTTCTTTGAAGGCATCGGCTATGCGGTGACCTGGTGCCCGGACAGCCGGACGGTATCAACCTCCCGCATGAGCACGGCGGACACCTCTGAGGCTGCGGCTCAGCCCCCTGTGGACGAGTACAGCTTTCAGCTCGGCAATTTTGACGGCACCGTGGGCGCCTTCTGCGATGTAATCATGACCGGAGCCAAGGAGCTGGCGTTCAGTGATCCCTTTGATCCCGAGGACGAACCCCTTCTTACATCCTATGTGGCGAAAAAGTGCGAGGGATACGGTGTAAAGTACTACATCGACAAGGATCTTCTTCTGACCAAGCTGTTTTCCACTGTGGAGATGGATGGTCAGTGGGTCTATATCCTCTATGCCGACGACGCAGTGCTTCAGGAGTATCTGGAGCTGAAGCAGGAGGAGAAAGACATGATTGCAGCAGGAACCTACACAGAGAAGGCCCAGATCGACCTGGCTACCCGGTATGGCAAGCTGATGGGCTATAGCGATGCTCATATTGCTGCCAGCATCGCAGGGGCGTAATCCAGACAATCAGAGCCGCCGCACTGGAAATCAGTACGGCGGCTCTGATTTATTTTGGGCTGTTCTACGCGTTATGTCCGGGGCACTTCTCATGATAGCGGCGCACGAGGTCGGCCAGAGTCAGGCGGTCCACCACGCTGGAGACGGCGGCCTGAATGTCCCGCCACACCTCTACGGTGACGCACCGGTCGGCCCGGTTGCAGCGGCAGGTATCGTCCTGATCCACACAGCTCACCGGCGCCAGATTGCCCTCCAGCACCCGCAGAATCTCCCCCACGGTGTACTCCTCTGGCTCACGGGTGAGGAGGTAGCCGCCCCCCGCGCCCCGGACCGAGCGAACCAGCCCGGCCCGGGAGAGCTGAGTTACAATCTGCTCCAGATATTTATCGGAAATCTCCTGCCGCTGGGCCACATCCCGCAGCGGAACTGCCGCGCCATGGCTGTGAAGGGCCACATCCAGCATGAGGCGGAGCGCATAACGGCCTTTCGTGGAAATTTTCATGCACATCCCTACCTTTTCTGACAAATATAATACCATGGAACAGGTAGGATTTCAAGTGAAATTTCCACTTGACTTTCGCGCCAAAAAGTGCTAAAGTGCTCTACAAGAGGAGCGTGAGAGGTTCATGCGCAGGTACGTCGGTTATGGATACGGCTATTACCGCTGCTATTTTGCCAGCGGTCTGTTTGCCTGCCCATAACCGGCCTGTCAGGAATCTTCCGGCGCTCCGCAGTTGGAGCCGATGGAACCCGCGGCCGCCTTTGGGCGGCTGCGGGTTCTTTGTTTGTGAAAGGAGTCAGAATATGGTTGTCATTATGAAGCGGGAGTTTACCCCGGAGCAGTTGGAGGCCGCCGTACACACCATGGAGGAGGGCGGCGTCAAAGTCATGGTGTCCAAGGGGGCGGAGACCACCATCCTGGGCGCGGAGGGCAACGCCGAGCACATCGACCAGGAGAAGCTGTCCCTGCTGCCCGGCGTGGAGCGGGTCATGCGGGTCACGGAGCCCTATAAGAAGGCCAACCGGAAGTACCACCCGGAGGACACGGTGATTGAGCTGTCCAATGGCCGCAGCGTGGGCGGGAACCGGCTGGCGGTGATCGCCGGGCCCTGCTCGGTGGAGAGCGAGGCGCAGATTGTGGGGGTGGCCCAGGCGGTAAAGGCCAGCGGCGCCGCCGCCCTGCGGGGCGGCGCCTTCAAGCCCCGCACCTCCCCCTATGCCTTCCAGGGTATGGGCAACGACGGCATCCGCCTGCTCCAGGAGGCAAAGGAGGCCACCGGCCTGCCCATCGTCACCGAGATCATGTCCACCGACAACGTGGAGATGTTCGAGATGTGCGTGGACGTGATTCAGGTGGGAGCCCGGAACATGCAGAACTTCGACCTGCTCAAGCAACTTGGCAAGACCTCCAAGCCCATCCTGCTCAAGCGGGGCCTGTCCTCCACCATTGAGGAGTGGCTCATGAGCGCCGAGTACATCATGGCCGGGGGCAACCACCGGGTCATCCTCTGCGAGCGGGGTATCCGCACCTTTGAGACCTATACCCGCAACACCCTGGACCTCTCCGCCGTGCTGGCGGTGAAGCAGCTCTCCCACCTGCCGGTGGTGGTGGACCCCTCCCACGCCTGCGGCAAGGCGTGGATGGTGGAGCGCATGAGTCTGGCGGCGGTAGCCGCCGGGGCGGACGGCCTCATCATCGAGGTGCACAACGACCCGCCCCACGCCCTCTGTGACGGGGCCCAGTCCATCACCCCGGCCCAGTTTGACACCCTCATGGGCAGGCTGACCGCCCTGGCCCCCTGCGTGGGGCGGGAGCTGTGACCGGCCCTCAGTAAAGAAGAGGAGTGCGCGATGAAACAAACGATGCTGATTGTGGGCCTCGGTTTAATTGGCGGCTCACTGGCCCTTGCCCTGAAGGGCTTTGAGGATTTCGAGATTGTGGGCGTGGACGTGTCCCAGCCCACCCTGCGCTACGCCGCCGAGCACGGTGTGGGCGACCGTGTGACCGAGGACGCCGCCGCCGAGCTCCCCCAGGCCGACGTGGTGGCCCTGGCCCTCCACCCCCAGGGGATCGTGGACTTCCTGGCCCGGTATCGGGATGCGTTCAAGCCGGGGGCCCTGGTGTGGGACGTGTGCGGCGTCAAGACCGCTATTTTGGAGGCGGCCCAGGTGCTGCCCGGTACAGTGGATTTTATCGGCTGCCACCCCATGGCGGGCACCGAGTTCTCCGGCGTGGAGCACGCCTTTGCGGAGATGTTCCGGGACTCCCACTTCCTGCTGGTGCCCCGGGATGACAGCAGGCCGGAGCACATTGCCCTGCTGGAGCGGCTGGCGGCCTATATCGGCTGCAAGGACGTATGCCGCACCACCGCCCAGGCCCACGACGCCCTGATCGCCTACACCAGCCAGATGATGCACCTTATCGCCGTGTCGGTGTGCGACGATCCGGAGCTCTTTCAGTGCAGGGGCTTCGAGGGCTCCTCCTTCCGGGGCTGTACCCGGGTGGCGGCCCTGGACGTGGGGTTGTGGACACAGCTCTTCTCCCTCAACCAGCCCGCCCTGCTGGCGGCGGTGGACCGGCTGCTGGACAACCTCCAGTCCTACCGGGACGCGCTGGCCTCCGGAAACCGGGCGGCCCTGGCGGAGAAGCTGGCCCACTCCGCCGCCCGCAAGCGGGAGATGGATCTGCCCGGGCCCGATCTGCTGGCATGACAAAAAGGCGCCGCTGCATTGCAGCGGCGCCTTTTTGTCACGGCTTCTGAAAAATGTTGAGATCCGCCGCGGTGAGCGGCGCGTTGTAGGGGTTGATGAGGGAGTTGACGGTCTCCAGGGCGGCCTCCGGGTCCAGCTCGTAGCAGGAGCCCCAGCGGTAGCCCCGGCTGTCCACATAGTAGACATTCTCACCCGCCAGGGTGGCGCTGGCAAAGCCCGTGGAGAAGTCCAGGCCCAGGGCGGGCTGGGCAAACCAGAGGGCCTCGCTGAACTCCAGATCAGTGTCCACATACTCCAGGAAGAGGTTCACGTAAGAGTTGATCTTCTGCGGATTGGACAGGGCTTTTTTCAGGATGGCGGCGATGAGCTGCTGCTGGGTGCGGGTGCGGCCGATGTCTCCGTCCGGATAGGCGCCGTACAGGTTGTCGGGGTAGGAGCCGGGGCCGTCGGAGTTGTTGCGGCAGCGGGCCACCTTGAGCACGTCCTCGCCGGTCAGGTGCTGGAGGCCGGGCTGGTAGTGGATGTGGAGGTCCTGGGTGGGATCGTCAAAGCTCATGCGCACCGGTACGTCGAACTCGATGCCGCCCAGCTCATCCACCAGGGCCACAAAGCCGTCCACGTCCACCGCCACATAGTAGTCGATGGGCACGCCCAGCAGGTTAGAGACGGTGTCCCGCAGGTTCTCCGGCCCCTTGTGGTAGGCGGCGTTGATCTTCCCGCTCTCCAGCAGGGTGTCCCGGGGGACGGAGACCATACCCACCTTCTGAGCCTCAGTGTCGTAGGAGGCCACAATGATGGTGTCGGCGTTGCCGCTGGACTGGTCGCTGGCGGCCAGCAGAAAAGTGTATGTCCCTTCCCGCCTCTGGCGGCCAGGCGCTTCGGTCTGATCCGGGGAGAGGGAGCCGGCGGGGGCCTCCGGTGTGGGCTCCGGGGCCTGGGTGGGCTTTTTGGAGGCCAGGCGATAGGCGCAGTAGAGTACCACGATGATGGCGGACAGGACCACCAGGATGCGATATGCCAGCTTCCCCGCCCGGCGGAGGGGGGAGACACGCTTTTTTTTGCGGATGCGACGGCGTTGGGCCACAGAGAGGCGCCCCCTTTTCTCAGGTGTGATTATGTCAACAAGCAACCACTAGTATATAAAATGGGAAGCCGTCTGACAAGAGAAAGTTTGCAAACTTCACGAATCTGTAAGAACTCAGAGGCGGCTCTGGATACTCAGGGTTGCGGCGGTGAGCGCGTTGACGGCCCCCAGCAGCTCCACCAGAAGCTGATTTTGGCAGGCCAGGGCCTCCAGAATCCGGTCCAGCCCGTCGGCGGGCGGCGGGGTAGGACAGTCGATGCAGTAGGGGATGGGATGGGCGTAGCGCTTCATGGGCTCCTCCTCCAGAGGGGCGCCCTCCAGCCGCTGGCGGGCCATCCGGCGGCCCTGGGCGATGATGGCCTGGGCCTGGGACTCGGCCTGGGCCCGGGCATCCCGGCCGGGCTGACGGCAGTTTGACATGGCAGTTACCTCCTTTTTACCCCATTCTATGGAAAAGCAGCCCCATTTGCGCTTGACATTTGGAAAATACGTGCTACACTAAACTGTACCGTATGAGACAGATTTGGGGGAGGGAGAGCCAATGGACAGCCGGGAAGCGGCCGAGCGGGCCCGATTGGCGGAGACCTTTCTCTTCCGGGGTGCGCCGCCGGAGGCGGTGGAGCTCGCCCGGACCGACCCCCGCACACTCCGGCAGGAGAACGGTAAGGGCGGGGTGATTTACGCCCCTCACGCCTTCCGCCGCTGCCTGGGCGTGGTGCTGGAGGGCCGGGTGCAGGTGAACAAGGGCGCGCTCATCATGAGCGTGCTGGAACCGGGGGATCTCTTCGGCGCGGCGGCCCTGTTCAACGACCGGGCGGACTACGCCACCACCCTCACCGCCCGCGCGCCCTGCCGGGTGCTCCTTCTGCCCCAGGCGCTGGTGGAGGAGCTGATGGTCCGCTTTCCGGAGGTGGGGCGCAACTATGTGGCCTACCTGTCCGGCCGCATCTGCTTTCTCAGCGGCAAGATCGACGCCCTCACCGCCGGCAGCGCCGAGCGGAAGGTGGCCCAGTACCTGCTCTCCCGGCTGGAGGGGGGATGGGTGGAGCTGGACTGCTCTGCCGCCGGCCTGGCCCGGCGGCTGGGGGTGAGCCGCGCCTCCCTCTACCGCGCCCTGGACGCCCTGGCCGGGCGGGGGGTTCTCCGGCGGGAGGGCAGACGGGTGCAGGTGCTTCAGCCGGACGCGCTGGAACAGAATTAGGAAAGGAAGAGATTGACATGAAACAGAAGCTGCTGTCCCTGGGCCTGAGCCTGGCCCTGGTGCTGGGCCTGGCTGCGGGGTGCGCCCCCAAGGCCGGGCCGGAGGAGTCCCCCGCGCCGGAGACGTCCTCCCCCGTCGCGGAAACCCCGCCGGCCGAGACCGTTGCCCCTTACCAGACCATCCGGCTGGGCCTGCTCAACGGCCCCACCGGCATGGGAGCGGCCAAACTGCTCTCCGACAGCGACGCGGGGGAGACGGTCAACCACTATGAGTATGCCATCGGCTCCGACCCGTCCACCGACATTGTGCCCAAGCTGAACAACGGCGAGCTGGACATCGCTGCGGTCCCCACCAATCTGGCGGCCACCCTCTACAACAAGGCGGGCAGCATCAGGCTGCTGGCCCTCAACACCCTGGGCGTGCTCCACATCCTGGAGAACGGCGACACGGTTCACTCCATGGCCGATCTGGCGGGCAAGACCATCTACAGCATCAACCAGGGCACCAACACCGAGTACGTGCTCAACTATCTGCTGGAGGAGAGCGGCCTCACCCCCGGCGAGGACGTGACAATCGAGTGGAAGACCAGCGAGGAGGTCACGGCCCTCATGGCCTCCGGCGGGATCGATCTGTGCATGCTCCCTGTCCCCGCCGCCACCAGCGTCATGATGCAGAACGCCGATGTGCGGGACGCCATCGATCTCAACGACGTGTGGCAGGAGGTGGGGGCCGCCGGCACCTTCACCATGGGCTGCGTGGTGGCCCGGAGCGACTTCGTGGAGGAGCACCCGGAGGCGGTGGACGCCTTCCTCACCGAGTATGCCGCCTCCATCGCCTATGTGAATGAGCACCCGGAGGAGGCCGCCGCCCTGGTCGAGCAGTACGGCATCGTCCCCAAGGCCGCCGTCGCCAAGGCGGCCATCCCCCAGGCCAACATGGTCTGTCTGACCGGCGACGAGCTGAAGGGCATCTCCGACTACTATGAGGTGCTCTATGCCGCCGACCCCACCTCGATCGGAGGGGCCATCCCGGATGATAATTTCTACTATATTCCGTAATCGAACCACACAAAAAATACTGCGCGTTGTCGTGCCCCTGGCCTTCTGGCTGGGGGCTTGGCAGCTTGCGGCCATTTGGGTGGACACTGTATATACCCCCGGACATGGGGCCCTGCTCCTGCCCTCTCCCCTGCTGGTGTGGGAGCGGCTGGCCGCCCTGGCCGCCCGGCCCTCCTTCTGGCGGACAGCGGCGGTGAGCCTGGGCCGCATCTTCGGCGGCTTCGCCCTGGGGGCGGCGGCGGGCACCCTGTTGGCCGTCATTACCTCCGCCCTCTCCTGGGCGGACTGGCTGTTCCGGCCCATGGTGAAGGTGATCCGCGCCGTGCCGGTGGCCTCCTTCATCGTGCTGGTACTCCTGTGGGCCTCCACGGGGCGGGTGCCCGCCATCGTCTCGGGGCTGATGGTGCTTCCGGTGCTGTGGGGCAATGTATGTAAAGGTATCAGCCAGACCGACGGGCAGCTCCTGGAGGCGGCGCGGGCCTACCGCTTCGGCCGCTGGAAGACCCTCCGGCTGGTGTATGTCCCTTCGGTGCTGCCCTATTTCGCCAGCGGCTGCGCCACCGGTCTGGGCCTGGCCTGGAAGGCGGGGGTGGCCGCCGAGGTGCTCTGCCAGCCCAGGCTGGCCATCGGCACCCAGGTCTACCGGGCCAAGATCACCCTGGAGACCCCCGATCTCTTCGCCTGGACGGCGGTGGTGATCGTCCTCAGCTTTCTGCTGGAGTACGCCCTGGGCCTCCTGTTCCGGCGGCTGGGGAAGGGGGCAAAGCTGTGATATCAGCGGAACATATTACGGTCTGTTATGGGGAAAAGCGGGTGCTGGACGACTTCTCCCTGGTGCTGCCGGAGACGGGGATCACCGCCCTGTCCGGCCCCTCCGGCTGCGGCAAGACCACCCTGCTGCGGGTGCTGGCGGGCCTCCAGCGGC
>ERZ780150.1159-NODE-1159-length-18355-cov-18.406066_pt1 | contig 18355 bp, 16 predicted proteins | sample MGYA00511019_ERZ780150 | MGnify/ENA primary metagenome ERZ780150 (study PRJEB29588, sample SAMEA2151633) | human gut metagenome | biome: human gut; feature: human-associated habitat; material: faeces | place: Denmark | collected 2008/2010 ...
CCTGCCGGGCGCGGCGCTGGCCATGTACCGCACCGCCCGCCCCCAAAAGCGCAAGGTCGTGGCCGGCCTGCTGCTTTCCGCGGCCCTGACCTCCATGCTGACCGGTATTACGGAACCGTTGGAGTTTACCTTTTTGTTTGTAGCTCCGGTGTTGTATGTGATTCATTGCGTGCTGGCCGGAGCGGCCTACATGTTGATGCACATATTTAATGTGGGTGTTGGTATGACCTTCTCCGGCGGTTTTATTGATCTTGTCCTGTTTGGTATTTTGCAGGGAAATGCCAAAACAAACTGGATTTGGGTTGTTATTGTGGGTATTGTCTATTTTGTTTTTTATTACTTCCTGTTTACCTTCCTGATTCGACGGCTTGATTTAAAAACGCCGGGCCGGGAGATTTCTGATGAAGTGAAATTATATCACCGGAGCGACGTGGAGAAAAAACGTCGTGGGGGGAAAACGGAAAGCAGCAGTGTTAAAACGGCTGGGGGTGATGAAATCTCCGCGAGAATTTGCGAAGGCCTTGGCGGTCAGGAAAATATTTCGGATGTGGACTGCTGTGCAACAAGACTGCGCTGTACTGTTCATGATGCAGCGAGAGTCAGCGATGGTATTTTAAAGGCGACAGGGGCATCTGGCGTTGTGCATAAAGGAAATGGTGTACAGGTTATTTACGGACCGAATGTAACTGTGATAAAATCAAATTTAGAGGATTATCTGGAAAAAGCTCCGAATACGTATGCGGAAGCAGAAAATACACCAACCCCAAAAGAGGCGGAACCGACGCAGGAAACAAAAGAACAGAAGGTTGTGGATACGATTACTGTCTGCAGCCCGATAAGCGGACTGGCAGCCGACCTTTCTACTGCGCCGGATGAAGCGTTTGCGGAAAAGATGATGGGAGACGGCGCTGTTGTGACACCGGAAGATCCTTATGTGCGTGCTCCGGAGGACGGAGAAGTCGCGTTTGTTTTTGACACAAAACATGCGATTGGATTTGTAACCGATTCCGGAGTCAGCCTTCTGATTCATGTCGGAATTGATACAGTAAAACTGAACGGAGAGGGATTTGAGGCACTGGTAGAAAGCGGTCAGACCGTGAAAAAAGGTGATCCGATGCTGAAGCTGGATCTGGAATATCTGAAAACACATGCGCCGTCGGTTACGTCACCGGTTCTTTGCACAGAGCTGGAGGAGAACCAGAGAATCCGTCTTTTGGCAGACGGACCGGTAAAAGCAGGAGATCCTTTATTTGCGATTGAGATTCTCGCGTAAGCTGTGCCTTAAAAACGGGTGAGAAGAATGTACAGGATAGCAAAAACACTGAACCACAATTCATTTATTGGTGTGGAAGAAGAAAATAACCGGGAATATCTGGTCATGGGGAAAGGAATTGCATTTGGGAAAAAAACGGGACAGCGTGTACAGCCGGGAGACGATGCCCGCATTTATTCCCTGACAGAGATGACGGAGCGAGGAAATGCCAGAACCATTGTACAGGGCGTTTCTCCGCTCAGCCTGGAGCTGGCGAGTGCCGTGCTTGACGAGGCAGAAAAGGAATTTGGAAAAATTGACCGTTCCATCGTCTTTCCAATGGCAGATCATCTGGATTTTGCTGTCCGGCGGATTCAGAACGGTGAGCAGATCAGCAATCCGCTCACCGACGATATCCGTGTGATGTTTTACAAAGAGTATAAAGTTGCTTCCTGTATCAGGGAGCTTTTAAAAGAACGGCTTCAGATCGAAATTGATGAACATGAAATCGGCTATCTTGCACTTCATGTTCATTCGGCAATTGTGGAGGAAAATGTTTCACAGGCCATGGAAGTAGCAAGAGCAGTCCGGGAGAGCATTTCTTTGGTGGAGCATATCACCGGGCATACCATCGATGTGATGTCGTTGTCGTATAACCGTATGATGAACCATATCCGCTATATGGTTGCAAGAGCGGTCAGTGGGGAAAAACTGAAAGTAAATATGAATGACTACATGTCCGTAAAGTTTCCGAAAGCCTTTCAGGCGGCGAAACGAATCTGTGAGGAGATGGAAAAGAGGCTGAAACTTCCGATGGAGGAGATCGAAATTGGATATCTCGCTATGCACATAGAACGGATTATGGACAGAGAAGAAGGAGAATAAAAGCATGAAATCATTTGAATATACCATTAAAGATGAACTGGGAATCCACGCAAGACCGGCAGGAATGCTGGTAAAGGAGGCAAAAAATTTTGCATCGGAATGCACCATCACAAAAGATGGAAAAACGAAAAAACTGACTCAGCTGATGATGCTGATGTCACTTGGCGTAAAGCAGGGAGATACCGTAACCGTTGCAGCAAACGGAGAGGACGAAGATGCAGCGATTGAGACGCTGAAAGCGTTTTTCGAAGCAAATCTGTAAAAAGTACGCTCGGAGGATAAAAAATGCAGTATTTTCAGGGGAAATCCGTATATAAAGGAATTGTTATGGGACCGGTTGCGGTTCTGAAGAAAAATGATTACCAGGTTAAAAGAGCCCGGATTGAAGATCCGGAAGCAGAAGTAAAACGTGTGAAAGAAGCCGTGGAGGTTTCGAAAAAACAGCTTGGCAGACTGTATGACAAGGCAGTCCGGGAAGTTGGAGAGGCAAGTGCGGCGATCTTTGAAGTCCATCAGATGATGCTGGAGGATGAGGACTATCTGGAATCGATGGAGAACATGATCCGGACAGAGCTGGTAAATGCAGAATATGCAGCGGCAGCAACCGGCGATAATTTTGCAGAGATGTTTGCAGCTATGGATGATGAATATATGAAGGCACGTTCCGCAGATGTAAAAGATATTTCCGAACGTCTGGTCCGCAATTTAAGCGGAGAGGGAGATAACGACCTGAGCTCTATGGAACCATCTGTTATAGTGGCAGACGATTTAAGTCCGAGTGAAACTGTACAGATGGACAAAGAAAAAATACTTGCGTTTGTGACTGTACATGGATCTACCAATTCTCATACTGCGATTCTTGCGCGAATGATGAATATTCCGGCGTTAATCGGTGTCCCGATGGATTTAAACGGTCTGAAAACAGGCATGACGGCCGTTGTAGACGGTTTTTCAGGTCAGGTTATCTTTGAGCCGGAGGAGGATGTACGGAAGGAAACCGAAAAAAGAATGCAGGAAGAAGCAGAAAAACAGAAGCTTCTTGAGGAGTTGAAAGGAAAAGAAAATATTACGCCGGATGGCCGTAAGATCAACATCTATGCAAATATCGGCAGTGTTGGTGACCTTGGCTATGTGATGGAAAATGATGCCGGTGGAATCGGACTTTTCCGAAGCGAATTCCTCTATCTTGGAAGAAATGATTTCCCAACGGAGGAAGAACAGTTTCAGGCATATAAACAGGCCGTGCAGACCATGGCAGGCAAAAAAGTGATTATCCGTACGCTGGATATCGGGGCAGATAAGCAGGTAGAATACTTTAATCTTGGAAAAGAAGAAAATCCGGCGCTTGGGTACCGTGCAATCCGGATTTGTCTGAAACAGCCGGAAATTTTTAAAGCGCAGCTTCGCGCATTGTTCCGCGCAGCCGTTTACGGAAACCTTTCTGTCATGTATCCGATGATCACATCAACAGAAGAGGTAGAAAAAATCTACGCAATTGTTGCAGAAGTAGAGGAAGAGCTGAAAAAACAGGAAGTGCAGTATAAAATTCCGGAGCAGGGCATTATGATCGAGACACCGGCTGCCGTGATGATCAGCGACCGTCTGGCGGAAATGGTGGATTTCTTCAGCATCGGAACGAATGACCTGACTCAGTATACCCTGGCGATTGACCGTCAGAATGAGCAGCTGGATGATTTTTACAACCCACACCATGAAGCAGTTCTTCGGATGATTCGCATGGTGGTGGAAAATGCACACAAATGCGGAAAATGGGCAGGAATCTGCGGGGAACTCGGTGCGGACCTGACATTGACGGAGCAGTTTGTACGAATGGGAGTGGATGAGCTTTCTGTTGCTCCGTCCATGATTCTGAAGCTGCGGAAGATTGTCCGCGAGATGAAAGCAGAAGAGTAGAAAAAACGATACAGCAGATAAGAAAACTCTCTGTTTTGGAGAGTTTTCTTATCTGTTCACAAATAACAGAAGATACAGCCGAAAAATCAGAAAAAAAGAAAGGATGTTTGGGACAACAGTAAGAAAATGTCTCAAATCCTTTTATTTCCTCTTGACGAATGGCGTATTTTGCGATAGTGTATCAGAGTAGCAAAAAACAAAATCAAAAATTCAGTTGCTTTTCTCTTATTCAGAGTGGTGGAGATACATAGGATCTGTGAAACCACGGCAACCCCCAGACAGAATGGTCTGTACGGGAAGGTGCCAGCCTGAGCGAAATTTTCGAACAATAAGGGGATTTGAACATTACTATTCAGGTCCGCTAAAAATTGCGGATCTTTTTTTACGAAAAAATGTTCAGGGAAAGCCAAAGCCCACGAACGAAAAGCAAAAGAGAAGAGAAGAAAAAAAGGAGAAAAAGAATGGAAAAAAGACTGTTTACTTCTGAGTCTGTAACCGAAGGACATCCGGACAAAATCTGTGATGCCATTTCTGATGCGATTCTGGATGCGCTGCTTGAGCAGGATCCGATGAGCCGCGTAGCTTGCGAAACCTGTACTACAACAGGATACGTTATGGTAATGGGTGAGATTACATCCAACGCACACATTGATTTCCAGCAGGTTGTACGTGATACCGTTCGCGAAATCGGCTACGACCGTGCAAAATACGGATTTGACGCAGATACCTGCGCTGTTGTAACTGCAATTGACAAACAGTCCACCGATATCGCTATGGGTGTAGACAAAGCGCTCGAAGCAAAAGAGAACAATATGAGCGATGAGGAGATCGATGCCATTGGAGCAGGAGATCAGGGAATGATGTTCGGATTCGCAACCAACGAGACCGAAGAGTACATGCCATACCCGATCTACATGGCACACAAACTGGCTCGCCAGCTGACCAAAGTCCGCAAAGACGGTACTTTAACATACCTGCGTCCGGATGGAAAAACACAGGTAACCGTAGAGTACGATGAGAACGGCAAACCGTTCCGTCTTGATGCGGTTGTTCTTTCCACTCAGCATGATCCGGAAGTATCCCAGGAGCAGATTCATGAGGATATCAAAAAATACGTATTCGACGAAATCATTCCGGCAGACATGGTAGATGAGCACACCAAGTTCTTCATCAACCCGACCGGCCGTTTCGTAATCGGCGGACCTCACGGAGATTCCGGTCTGACCGGCCGTAAGATCATCGTAGACACCTACGGCGGATACGCTCGTCACGGCGGCGGAGCTTTCTCTGGAAAAGACTGCACAAAAGTAGACCGTTCTGCAGCTTATGCAGCACGTTACGTAGCAAAGAACATCGTAGCAGCAGGTCTTGCTGATAAATGCGAGGTTCAGCTTTCCTACGCAATCGGTGTCGCTCATCCGACCTCTATCATGATCGACAGCTACGGCACAGGAAAACTGTCCGACAACAAACTGACCGATATCGTTCGCGAGAACTTTGATCTTCGCCCGGCTGGAATCATCAAAATGCTGGATCTGCGCCGTCCGATCTACAAACAGACTTCCGCTTACGGCCACTTCGGAAGAAACGATCTGGATCTGCCGTGGGAGAAACTGGACAAGGTAGAAGACCTGAAAAAATACCTTTAAAACACGGTTGTTCGTACGAACCTTGTGTTTATAGAAAGTTTAGAAAGATTCATCTAAGTTAATGAAAAATCCTCAGGCGTTGTGCTATAATAAATTTAGACTGCGTACTGAGGATTTTTTTCTGTCCTGCGGGCGCGGAAAATACGAAATATGTGTTGGAAAACAGGTGAATTTTATATGGAAAAAAAGAAAAAAAGCATGAAATTACGGACGAGAGTCATCATTTCTTTTTTCATCATCATACTGGTTCCGATTGTGATGTGCGCCTTAACGTTTTACTTTTTTGTAGGGTATAAGACGAAGAGCATTGGTGAAAAATATGGTCTCGCAAACGCAACGTATCGAACCATTTCGAACAATACGCTGCTTTTGAATGCGATGACAGCAGAAGAGTACGACGAGGTGGAGAAGACCGCAAAATCGGATACCTCGATGCTGGAAGAAACGGATTATCTCGCCATTCTGAATGCGAGACTGAAGAAAAAACAGTCGTTTATTGCGGTGTGTGAAAACGGAACCATCATTTACAACGGATCGGCAGAGCTGTCGTCGGAGGAACTGGAAAATGAGCTGCCGAAATACGGCGATCCAGGCGCCAATTCCCAAGGCGGTGTTTATTTCCGAAATGAAAAACAGTGGATGGTCAAACAGGTGGACTATGAGAACGTGGACGGAAAAGAATGCAGTGCGTTTATCGTAACCAAGACAGATCAGATTGCGCCGCAGATTACGGGTATGGCAAGAGAACTTGCTGTTGTGACGGTTCTGATTCTGGTGTTCACCAGCCTTGGCCTGAGCCTTTGGATTTACCGCGGTGTGATCGGCCCGCTCGGACAGCTGAAGAAGGCGACGCAGAACATCAAAGACGGAAATCTTGACTTTACCGTGGAGCCGTGTGGTGTGGCAGAGATCAATGATCTCTGCGAGGACTTCGAGGAGATGCGCATCCGGCTGAAAGAGACGGCGGAGGAAAAGGTTGAGTTCGACAAAGAGAATAAAGAGCTGATCAGCAACATTTCGCATGACCTGAAAACGCCGATTACCGCGGTCAAAGGATATGTGGAGGGCATCATGGACGGTGTGGCGAATACGCCGGAGAAGATGGACCGTTACATCCGCACGATTTACAATAAGGCAAATGAGATGGATCGTCTGATTAATGAGCTGACGTTTTATTCCAAGATTGACACGAACCGTATTCCGTATACGTTTTCAAAAATCCACATCGCAGATTACTTTGATGACTGCGTGGAGGAGCTGAATCTGGAACTTGACGCGCAGCATGTGGATCTGACATACTTTAATTACCTCGAGGACGACCCGGTCGTCATTGCGGATGCGGAGCAGATCAAGCGTGTCATCAATAATATTGTAAGCAATTCCATCAAATATATGGACAAGAGCCATAAGGTCATCAACATCCGTCTGCGCGATGTCGGAGATTTTGTGCAGGTGGAGATTGAGGATAACGGAAAGGGAATTGCGACGAAGGATCTGACGAAGATTTTCGATCGCTTTTATCGCACCGATGCGTCCCGCAACAGCACGAGGGGCGGCAGCGGAATTGGCCTTTCGATTGTGAAGAAAATTCTCGAAGACCACGGCGGAAAAGTGTGGGCCACCAGCAAAGAAGGGGTGGGCACCACGATGTACTTTGTATTAAGAAAATATCAGGAGGTACCTGTTTCATGAGTAAAATACTGATTGTTGAGGATGAGGAATCCATTGCAGATCTGGAGAAAGATTATCTGGAGCTTTCGGGCTTTGAGGTGGAGATTGAAAACCAGGGAGACACCGGTCTTGTACGGGCGATCAAGGAGGATTTTGATCTGCTGATCCTGGATCTGATGCTGCCGGAGGTGGATGGCTTTGAGATCTGCCGCGAAGTGCGTGAAAAGAAGGATATTCCGATTATCATGGTTTCTGCAAAGAAGGATGATATTGATAAAATCCGCGGACTGGGCCTTGGTGCGGATGACTATATGACAAAGCCGTTTTCCCCAAGTGAGCTGGTTGCGCGCGTGAAAGCACATCTGGCACGGTACGAACGTCTGGTCGGAAGCGGCAAGAAGGAAAATGATATCGTGGAGATCCGCGGCATCAAGATTGACAAGACGGCACGCCGCGTGTGGGTGAATGGCGAGGAGAAGCAGTTTACGACAAAAGAATTCGATTTGCTGACCTTCCTTGCGGAGAATCCGAACCGCGTCTTTACAAAAGAGGAGCTGTTCCGGGAGATCTGGGATATGGAGTCGATCGGAGATATTGCGACGGTTACGGTGCATATCAAGAAGATCCGTGAAAAGATTGAGTTTAATACGGCAAAGCCGCAGTATATCGAGACGATCTGGGGCGTTGGATATCGGTTTAAGGCATAAAGAATCTGTGTTTCGGGGAGAGATAAAATGGGAAAAATTTACTATCTGATGGGAAAAAGTGCGTCAGGGAAAGATCATATTTATGAGAATCTGATCCAGGAGACGGCGCTGGATTTAAAACCGTTTGTCCTGTATACAACACGGCCGATCCGGAGCGGGGAGCAGGACGGAAGAGAGTATTTCTTTGTGGATGAAAAACGGCTTTCGGAACTGCGGGAGGCCGGAAAGATTATCGAGGAGCGCATGTATTCGACGGTGCAGGGGCCGTGGTATTATTTTACGGCGGATGACGGGCAGATTGATCTTGCGAAGCATGATTATCTCGGAATCGGGACACTGGAATCGTATCTGAAATTAAAGGCATACTTCGGGGAGCAGGCGATGGTTCCGCTGTATGTCGAGGTGGACGACGGGCTGCGGCTTTCGCGGGCACTGGAACGGGAAAGAAAACAGACAGAGCCGAAATACGCGGAGATGTGCCGGAGATTCCTGGCGGACTGTGAGGATTTTACGGAGGAGAAAATTGCGGAAGCTGGAATTGTCCGCAGATTTTCCAATAATTCTACGCCGGAAGACTGTTTTTCCGAAATTCAGAATTTTGTGGAACAACAGAAAAAGTTGTGATATACTTAATGCAGTATTAGTAAGAAATACAAAAGAACTCCAGGGGGTGATTTTATGCAGGGTTTTCAGAAGGTTGTAGGACATCAGGAAATCATAACGCATTTACAGAATGCCATTTCGATGAATAAAGTATCTCATGCTTATCTTTTTGGCGGAGAGAGTGGATCGGGAAAGAAAATGATGGCTTCACTGTTTGCGATGACGCTTCAGTGCGAGAAGCACGGGGTCGAGCCCTGTATGGAATGCCCGTCCTGTAAAAAGGCACAGAGCCAGAATCATCCGGATATCATTTATGTGAAGCATGAAAAGCCGAACACCATCAGCATCGATGAAATCCGCGAGCAGCTCATTAACGATGTGATGATCAAGCCGTACAGCAGTCCGTACAAGATTTATATCATCGACGAGGCGCAGAAGCTGACACTTCAGGCGCAGAACGCGCTGCTGAAGACGATCGAGGAGCCGCCGGCCTACGCAGTTGTCATGCTTCTGGCAGACAACCCGGATGCGCTGCTTCCGACGATTTCGTCACGCTGCGTGCAGTTAAATTTAAAACCAGTGGGAGACCAGCTTGTGAAAGATTATCTGATGAACGAAATGCATGTGCCGGATTACCAGGCAGAGGTTGATGCGTCCCTGGCGCAGGGAAATATCGGAAAAGCAGAGCGGATTGCCCGTTCTCCGGAATACGAGGAGACGCTGGAAAGTGCACTCCGCATGGCAAAGTACGCCGACAGTATGCCGCTGTATGAAATCGTGGAGACGATCAAAAAACTGACGGCCGAAAAAGACAATATTGATGATTATTTCGATATCTTTTCTTTATGGTTCCGCGATGTTCTGCTCTTTAAGGCGACAAAAGAGGTCGATTCCCTTGTGTTCAAGCAGGAGCTGAATGGAATCCGTGAGAGAGCAAATAAGAGCTCATACGAAGGCCTGGAGAAGATTATAGAGGCGATTCAGAAGGCGAGAGCCCGCCTGAACGCGAATGTTAATTTTGATTTAACCATGGAGCTTATGTTCCTGACAATGAAGGAAAACTGATAACATGATAACAATTATAGGAGTACGTTTTCGAAACGTAGGAAAAGTATATTATTTCTCGCCGAGAGAGCTGGACATCTGCGTGGGCGACCACGTTATCGTTGAGACGGCGCGCGGCGTAGAGTATGGTTTCGTTGTGCTGGGGCCAAAAGAAGTTGACGATTCCAAAGTGATCCAGCCGTTGAAAGAAGTCATCCGCATTGCAACGCCGAAGGATGATGCGCGGGAGGAGAGCAACCGCAAGAAAGAAAAAGAAGCGTTTGAAATCTGCCAGAAGAAGATCCGGGCGCACAACCTGGAGATGAAGCTGATCGATGCAGAGTATACGTTTGACAATAACAAGATGCTGTTTTACTTTACCGCCGACGGAAGAATTGATTTCCGTGAGCTGGTAAAGGATCTGGCGGCTGTCTTTAAGACGAGAATCGAGCTTCGCCAGATCGGTGTCCGCGATGAGACAAAGATCCTCGGCGGAATTGGCATCTGCGGCAGACCGCTTTGCTGCCATACGTATCTGTCCGAGTTTGCACCGGTTTCGATCAAGATGGCAAAAGAGCAGAACCTGTCCCTGAACCCGACGAAGATTTCGGGTGTCTGCGGACGACTGATGTGTTGCCTGAAAAACGAGCAGGAAACCTATGAATACCTGAACCGCAAGCTGCCGGGTGTCGGCGATATCGTAACGCTGCCGGACGGCATGAAAGGTGAGGTTTCCGGTGTGAATGTGCTTCGTCAGCTCGTAAAAGTGCTGGTGGATGTGAACGATGAGAAGGAAATGCGGGAGTGCCCGGTGGAAGAGCTCAAGTTCAAGCCGAAGCATAAGAAGGAAAAAGGCAAAGAGAAGAAAAAAGACAGAAACAGCTCCGGGGAGCAGGCTTCTTCGGAAGAGGCAAAATAGCCGGAATAAGATTGATTTGGAATGCATTTTGAAAAAAGTAAGCGCCGGGTAAAACTGACGCTTCTTTTTGTGTGATGCGGCGCTGGGCGGTCAGCAGGAGGAGGGATTTTCATTGGATAGAAAAGAAGAATTTTTGAAGCCGGGTGAGCGGCTCGATGATCTGCAGAACGGTTACTGGATGATACAGAATCCATCCCTTTTCTGCTATGGCATTGACGCGGTGCTGCTGGCATCCTACGCGAAGGTGAAGCGCGGGGAGCGGGCGATGGATTTCTGCACGGGATCGGGAATTGTGCCGATTCTGCTGAAGGCGAAGACAAACGGCGAGCATTTTTCCGGGCTGGAAATTCAGGAGTACAGTGCCGAGATGGCACAGCGGAGTGTGCGGTACAATCATTTGGAAAATGATGTTGAGATTTTCCAGGGAGATGTGAAGACGGCATCGCAGCAGTTTGGAAAAGAAGTGTTTGATGTGGTAACGTGCAATCCGCCGTACATGACGGGGCAGCACGGGCTGACGAATGCGCTTGAGGCGAAGACGATTGCGCGGCATGAGGTGCTGTGCTCGTTTGATGATATTGCGAAAGAGGCATCGGCGGTTTTAAAGACGAAAGGACGGTTCTATCTGGTGCACCGGCCGTTCCGGCTGGCGGAGATTTTTTCGACGCTGAAAAAATATCATCTGGAACCAAAAAGGATGCAGCTCGTTTATCCGTTTGTGGACAAGGAGCCGAACATGGTTCTGCTGGAGGGAAGCCGCGGCGGCAGATCGAGACTGACGGTGGAAAAGCCGCTGATCGTTTATAAGGAACAGGGTGTATACACGGATGAAATCTATGATATCTACGGATATTAACGAACGACCGGTGTGACAGCACAGAAAGCAGCGGACAGGACGCTGTGGCAGAAAGGAAAAGAATATGTTTAATGATATTGCGATAGGACCGATTACCATTCATATGTATGGAGTGATGATTGCAGCGGGTTTTCTGGCGGCATTGCTGATGACGCTGCGCCGGGGCAAAAAAAGAGGCTATGATGAGGATATCATCTGGGGCATTTTCTTCTGCGCCATCATCGGCGGAATGCTCGGAACCAGGATTTTATATTATATTGTAGAGATTCCGGAGATCATGAAGGATCCGTCTATCCTCTGGGATTTCAAGAACGGCTATGTGGTCTACGGAGGAATCATCGGAGGAATTCTGGCAAGTTATATCTACTGCCGCACGAAAAAGCAGGCGTTTATGCCGTATTTTGATCTGGTGATGCCGGCGGTTTCGTTTGCACAAGGCTTCGGCCGCTTTGGCTGCTTTTTTGCGGGCTGCTGCTACGGCAGGGAGACGGATGCGTGGTACGGAATCACGTTTCATAACTCCTCGTTCGCACCGAACGGTGTGAAGCTGATACCGACGCAGCTGATCTCAGCGGCGGGAGATTTTATCATCTGCGCGCTGCTGTTATGGTTTGCATCGAAGAGACCGAAGACCGGACGCGTTGCGGCGGCTTATCTTGTGCTGTACGGAATCGGAAGATTCGCCGTGGAGTTTTTGCGCAACGATTACAGGGGCAGTGTGGGTGTGCTGTCCACGTCGCAGTTGATCTCCATCGGCGCGGTGATCGGAGGAATCGTACTGTATTTCGTTGCACCGAAGCTTGCAGGAGTGGGGAATGTGGCAGAGGAGAAGTCTGTCGGATAGCAGGCAGGAATGCACGCGGGAAGTATACAGGATGTGCGCGCTTTATGCACGACGAAAGGAAAAGTTATGGCGGGAAAGTTATATTTGTGTGCCACTCCGATCGGAAATCTGGAGGACATCACCTACCGGGTGGTGAGAACCTTAAAGGAAGTCGATCTGATTGCGGCGGAGGATACCAGAAATTCCATCAGGCTGTTGAATCATTTTGAGATCCGGACGCCGATGACGAGCTATCACGAGTACAATAAGATCGAGAAAGCGTATCAGCTGGTGGATAAGATGCGCGAAGGACTCGACATCGCACTGATTACGGATGCGGGGACGCCGGGGATCTCGGATCCGGGGGAAGACCTCGTGCGCATCTGCTATGAGGAAGGGATTGAGGTGACGTCTCTGCCGGGACCGGCGGCATGTATCACCGCACTCACGATGTCGGGGCAGCCGACCAGACGGTTTGCGTTTGAGGCGTTTCTGCCGAGGGAGAAAAAAGAGCGGGCAGCAGTGCTCTCGCAGCTGGTCAATGAGACGCGCACGATCATCATCTACGAGGCGCCGCATCATCTGATCCGCACGCTGGAAGAGCTGTATGAGACGCTCGGAGACCGCAAATTAACCGTGTGCAGGGAACTGACAAAGCGGTACGAAGAAAAGACATTGACGACATTTTCTGAGATTCTTCAATATTATAAAGACAATGAACCCCGCGGAGAGTATGTCCTGGTAATCGCCGGAAAGACATTTGAGGAATTGAAGCAGGAAGAGCAGAAGAACTGGGAGAACCTGTCTCTCGAGGATCATATGGAAGTCTATGAGAAGCAGGGGATCAGCCGGAAGGAAGCGATGAAGCTGGTGGCAAAGGACCGCGGCATCAGCAGACGAGATGTCTATCAGGCACTGTTGTCTTAAAAAAAATACTTACATAAACGAAAATACTGTGTTATATTAGAAAACGCTGCAAACGGGGATGACCGTGTTGCAGCGTTTTTTACCAATATCATATTACAATTCGCAAAAACATTTTGGTTTAATTGGAAACGATACATGTGACGCATAAGCTGCGCCGGGGGCTATTGGGGAGCCGCATCCGGCAGATAATAATTATCCAGATACGTTTCAATGATCGAAAAAGGTGCAGGACCGATGGAGAGCAGAGCCTTATGAAAAGCGATATCGCTGTAGGCGCTTCCGTAGGTTTCCTGTGCCTTTTCTTTTAAATCCACAAATTCCAGATATCCCACATAATATTTCAGATAATGGGCGGGTTCTTCCACGATCAGCTCATAGATTTCGCGCAGTGCGGTCTGATCCGTGATGCCGAAGTCTTTCCAGAAAGCGGTTGTGTCGGAAAAGCTCCAGCCGTCGTAGTGGATTCCCAGATCCGTTGAGGCATAGAGACTTAGGAGGGCGGACTGATTCAGGGAGAGCAGCGAGGCGAGATCATCATCCAGCCCGGCATAATGGTACGAGATCATCTCCACATAGGTCGCCCAGCCCTCGACATAGCCCGGATAATTCAGCAGAAACCGCACGGGATGCAGTCCGGCTTCATAGGACATCACCGTCTGATAAAGGTGGCCGGGGAAGCCCTCGTGCGCCAGCGTTGTGAAATACCGCAGGGAGGAGGTGTCGGTGGAGGCATTGATAAATATGGAGTTCTGCGCATAATCGTCAATGGGCGAGGTGATGTAAAACGCAGGCGCCATATAGTCTTCCATGCACTCGTCAATAGAACTTACAGTAAATGTGGTCTCGGGTGGTGCAGGAAAATTTGCGTGCATCGCCTCCTGCAGCCCGTTTAGCGTTGCAATGGGATCGGCGGCAGGAAGCCGGACGGTCGTCTGGGATGCTTTTAACTGCGGGTTTTTGGAGAGGAGTGCTGCCGCCTGCTGCAGGTCGCTTTGCCGTTTTTCTAAGATCCGGTCCTGCAGCGCCGGAAGATCGGAAGCGCTCCCGGTGTTGTGGCAGACCAGGTAGCGGTAGTAATCTTTTCCGTCTGCAAAGTAACAGAGCCCCATATCGTTTTTGCCGCTGCCGAGAAGCTCTGTGAGCGCCGCGGCAAGATGGGTGTAGGCGGGAAGCACATGTTCCCGCACCAGAGCAGCATTTTTTTCCTTGTAGAGTGTCTTTTGGTCTTCCGTCAATTCTGACATGGTATCGATTTTGTGATCGAAGGTCTGGATGAGATAGTGTTGATCCGGGTCAGCTGTGAAGGCGTTACACTGTGAAATCAGTGTGTTGCAGGCATAGTCGGACATAAAAAGTCCGGCCTGTGCTTTCTGCTGCTCGAAGCGGATGATCTGGTCGAAATAATCGCCGGTCAGGGCGAGGAGCGCGAGATAGTCCTCCACGTCGGCTGGCTGCCGGAAACGGTATTCCTCATATAGTACGGGAAGCTGCGATTGAATGCCGGTCGTAGGGCGCAGCGGCTCGTCGTAGAGAGTCAGATCGGATGCGGAGAGCTCCGTCTTAAGATAATCCTGCAAGACGTCATAGGTGAGCTGACCGGAGGGCGGAAGGGCATCGCGGTCGTATTTTGCCAGAGCCGCGAGCGTGTTCTCCAGAGATGCATGGGATGCGGCAAGTGCTTCTTCCGAGAGACTGCCGAGCGTGATCGGAGTCTCTGTAATGCCGTAGTTTTCCGGATGGGACAGTGAAAAATGAAGATTGATCGTGTTGGAGGAGACCTCCGCCCGGAAAAAATCATCAAGAAACGCATCGAAGGAGGACGTGGAACCGGCGACGAAATCCGTCTGCATGGAGAAGCGGGAGCATCCGTTGAGCAGAAAAACGGACGTCATCAGTGGAAAAAGGACGAATTGCCGGGAAAATGTGTGGATAAACGAAGAATGCAAACAAACACCTCGGAAACGCGGCAGAGGAGAAAACTCCTGTGCCGGAAAATTAACATATTCTATGTGGGAAAATGTGCAATTATTCAAAAGTTCTGCGCTATTTTTGTGCATCAAGGGGAGGCTGTCAAGATTTATTCCGGGATGCATATATATGGAGAAACGATAAAAACGGGTGAGGGGATATGAATTATCTCTGGGCATTTATGATTCTGACCGGCATCATCTACGGGGCGTTCCACGGAACCCTGCCGCAGATTACGACGGCGGCGCTCGATTCGGCAAAAGAGGCGGTTACGCTTTGTATTACCATGATGGGAGTGATGTCTTTCTGGGTGGGACTGATGCGGATTGCGGAAAAGGCGGGGATCATTGAGGGACTTTCACGGAAAATGCGCCCGGTGCTGCATTTCCTGTTTCCGGATCTCCCGCAGGAGCACCCCGCCAACGAATACATTGCGACGAATATGATTGCAAATGTCTTCGGACTTGGCTGGGCGGCAACGCCGGCGGGATTAAAAGCGATGGAGGCATTGCAGGAGCGTAACCTGGAACTCTGCGGACAAAAAGGAACCTCGCGGAAACGCGGACCGGATATTGCCACGGATGAGATGTGCACGTTTCTGATCGTCAACATCTCGTCCCTGCAGCTGATTCCGGTCAATATCATCGCGTACCTGAGCCAGTACGGGAGCGTCAATCCCGCAGCAGTAGTGGGCCCGGGACTTATTGCGACTATATGTAGTACCGCGGCGGCAATTATCTTTTGTAAGTTAAAAAAACGTTGCTGAAAGGAAACGAAAAAACTATAATAGTACATAGGAGAAACGCAGATCGTGTTTCAAGGTACGGGGGCTTGTATGGGTAGAAGAAAATATGTACTGATCGTAGATGACTGTCAGCAGGACCGGATGGCAGTGGCGGATGTTTTGAGATCGGATTACGACATCCTAGAAGCATGTAACGGAAAGCAGGCGTTGGAGATTCTTTCCAGAAAAAGAGCGCAGATTTCGCTGATTATGCTGGATCTGATGATGCCTGTGATGGACGGTTATGAATTTTTGGAGATGTATCGGAAGCGGAAGGAGTACAGTTATCTTCCGGTTGTGGTGTGTACGACAGAAGACGACCCTGAGAGAGAGCAGAAGAGTCTGGAGCTCGGTGCATGGGATTTTGTTCTGAAGAATTCCAGCCCCGGGATCATGAGACTGCGCGCAGGAAACGCCATCGAGAAAAGCAAGGTGCGGTTTCTGGAATATGATTTTCTTACCGGTATTTACGGACAGCAGAAGTTCTACCAGGCGACCCGCGAACTTTTAGACCAGCGCGCGGGAGCGAATTTTGCTTTTATCCATTTTGACATTGACCGTTTCCGGATTATCAATACCCTCTACGGCTCCAAAGAGGGAGACCGGCTGATCCATTTTGTGGCGGGAGCCATCCGCAAGGTCATGACAGCCTACGGCAGAGGCACATACGGACGCCTTGGCGGCGATGTGTTCGGAATGTGTGTCCCCTACGAAGATGGTGCGGCGATCTATCACATACTGGAAGGAATCCGGGCAGAGATCCGGAAACATTCCGTACATTATTATCTGGAGACCTGCGCGGGCATTTATCTGGTGGACGATCCGGATATGGAAGTGGCGGCGATGCACGACAACGCTGAGATTGCGGCGGCACAGTGCAAGGGTCAGTACATGGTTCACGATGTTTTATATACGGAGGAGATCGGACAGAAAGTGCTCCGCGAACAGCATATCATTGACGAGATGGATGCCGCGCTGGCAGAGCAGCAGTTTATCGTCTATTTCCAGCCGAAGTACCAGCTGAAAAAGATGGCTCCGTACGGAGCGGAGGCACTGGTGCGCTGGAAGAAGCCGAGCGGTGAGATCGTGCTTCCGAACGAATTTATACCGATCTTTGAGCGCAACGGCTTTATCACGAAGCTGGACTATTACGTGTGGGAGAAAGTCTGCCAGTTCATAGACAGTGAGCTTTCCCAGGGAAGGAATCCGGCGCCAATTTCGGTCAACGTATCCAGAGTCAACCTCTATAACCCGGATTTTATGGATTCCCTGATTGACCTCATCCACCGCTATCATATTCCTCCGCATTATCTGAACCTGGAACTGACGGAGAGCGTCTTTTCCGAGGATGCGGAACTGATCCAGAGAGCGGTGAATTATCTGCATGACGCCGGATTTACGATTCTGATGGATGACTTTGGGAGCGGTTACTCCTCCTTAAACATTTTAAAGGACGTGGATCTTGATGTGTTAAAGATCGACATGAAGTTCTTCTCTAAGGGGAATACCGCGGAAAAGGGTGCAAAGATCATCGAGGCGGTCATCCGGATGGCGGAATCTCTGGACATGATGGTGATTGCGGAAGGTGTGGAGGAAAAGCATCAGGTGGATTTTTTAAATGACCTCGGATGCGACTATATTCAGGGTTATTATTTTGGCCGCCCCATGTCGCAGGATCAGTATGAGAAGCTGACGAATCACGATGAGGAAGAGCAGCATGACATGCCGCAGCCCGAAAGTTCGTGAATATGAATATTTACCGTTCGGATTCCATATAGTAGAATAACGGAAGATTCTGGATGTATCATGGGTGTAATGATTTTTCTATCGGACATAATGATACCGCTTCTCATTTTCGGTATTGTCGGTTATGGAATTCTGAACAGACAGAATATCTATGAAGAATTCATAGACGGGGCAAAGGACGGCTTTCAGACGGTCATCGGAATCATGCCCACACTGATCGGGCTTATGGTGGCGGTCGGGATTCTGCGGGCTTCCGGTTTTCTGGAGTGTTTTTCCGGGCTGCTGGGACGGGGGATCGGCTGGCTGGGTTTTCCGCCGGAGCTGATACCGGTCACGGTGGTCAAAATGTTCTCGTCCTCTGCGGCGACCGGTCTTCTTTTGGATATATATAAGGAGTACGGCGCGGATTCGATGCTGGGGAAGATGGCATCCATCATGATGAGCAGCACGGAGACGATCTTTTATACGATGTCGGTCTATTTTATGGCGGCGGGGATCAAAAAAAGCCGTTACACGCTGGTGGGCGCGCTGATCGCAACCACTGCGGGAACCGTCGCAAGCATTATCCTGGCGGGATATATGTGAGCAGCCGGCGGCTGTGGCTGCG
>ERZ780150.1165-NODE-1165-length-18249-cov-11.838683_pt1 | contig 18249 bp, 16 predicted proteins | sample MGYA00511019_ERZ780150 | MGnify/ENA primary metagenome ERZ780150 (study PRJEB29588, sample SAMEA2151633) | human gut metagenome | biome: human gut; feature: human-associated habitat; material: faeces | place: Denmark | collected 2008/2010 ...
GTGGAAGAACTGCTTGTAAGGTCGAATGCAGCGGCTGTTTGGGGCAAATAAAATGAATGATAAAAGCTATAATGAATGTATGAAGAGGGTGTCGCAAAATCATCAGATTAGATGATAGAGTGATGCCCTCGCTCTATCATATGTAAAAAAATCGGAAAGAATCTTTTGAACTGTTGATTCTTTCCAATTTTTTGCGTACTTTAATAAAGCTACCAGTTTTTCGCCTTTTTATGCGGTTTCTTTTACTGGAAATAGGTGGCTTCCTGTTCGCTCATTCTGTATTTTTGCATGCAACTTATTCAAATTATATCCCATACACAATAAAAGAATCTCCAGTTTCACTTTGGTTTTCCCACGAAGCAGAAATCTTTGGAATTCATAGTCATTTTTTAGAACTCCGAATGCTCCCTCCACTTGTATCGAGCGATTCATCCGGTATAAGATTCCCTTTTCGCTTAAAATATTTTCACTATCTACACCAATCTGCACGTTATATCCCGGCTTTAGCTGTGCATTTCTCATGTGATCATCTTTCATGTGCATAAACGTAGCGTCTGGATCTGTTTTACAATAATTATTCCTTCCCTGAAAACTGGCTGTATGCCAGTCATAAACAGTCTGGCGTTCTATAAAACAGCATATCTTCTGAATATCGTATGTTCTGGTTTCTTTCGATACACTGAAAGACTGTAGGTACTCCCGGTTTATCAGAGCGACCGCTTCCTGTGTTTTTAGGCATAAAAATGGAGCTATTGCTCCATAGATTGATTACTCATCTATTTTGCAACAGCCCCTTTGTCTTTGATGAATAAAGGTCAATTTTTTATTTAACTATTCTCACTATTATTTGATTCAGTGATTTTTTTCTTCTTTGGAGAAACAAGTTTGTGACCAGAATAAATGGACATGCCCATACAAAGCAATGAAGAATAGGCAAAGTATTTATGTGCAGTCATAGATTTTTTGATTCCAGAATAAATGCATCCCAACATACAGAAAAGTGCGCCTAAGGACCAGTATTTATGTGATTTCATGATTTGATACCTCCTTTGATTTAACTGATTCAATCATAACGCTTTTTTTACGTAAATGCAAAGAAAAACTTTGAATATAGTTCTATAGAATTAGAACTTGGTTTTGCGATTCTGTATATTTAAGATATCCACAAGTATACTAAATTCAGAATGATTATTCGTTCTGGAGGAGGTGTTACTATGTATTTGAACGCGAAATAAAATAGTTATTCAGGTAAAAATGCTCAGTTTGGCAGTTTTTATAATAATGATAATTATTACTATTTTTATTGACAACAGGATAATAGTGGTATATAATCCTTATTAAGAACTAATCCTAATAAGGAGGGCAAATGACAAGTAGGAGAAATACCATTCAAAAAGATCTTGTAAGAAATACCGTATACGAAATGAGAAGGCACGTTACGGCAAATGAAGTGTATGAATTTATAAAAGAAGCATATCCTACAATCGGAAAAGGAACTGTATATAGAAATCTTGATATATTGGTAGAGGAAGGTGCATTAAGAAAGGTTGAAGTTCCGAATGGACCGAACCGATTTGATTTTACATTGAAAAATCATTACCATGTAAGATGTATAAAGTGCGGTGAAATTTTTGATGTGGATATGGATCAAATACCGGATTTGCTGGAAAGAATTCATAACACTCATGGAATTGAATTTGTGGATTACGATATTTCATTTAAAGGCATTTGCCCAAAATGCAGGGAGGAGGCAAAGGAGGAATAACATGGATAGAAAAGCAATGTATAGGCTGAGTTACGGACTGTTTGTATTGACTGCAAGGGAAGCTGAAAAAGATAATGGATGCATTATTAACACAGCGATTCAGGCAGCTTCGGAACCAAACCAATTAAGTATATGCGTCAATAAGACAAATTACACGCATGATATGATTGAAAGAACCGGAAAATTTACAGTATCAGTTCTGAGTCAGAATGCACAGTTTGAATTATTTAAACATTTTGGCTTTCAATCAGGAAGAAATACCAATAAATTTGAAACATTTAAAAAGTGTGACAGGGGTATAAATGATATTTATTATATTACGGAAGGTACAAATGCATATATTTCTGTAAAAGTTATTAAAACAGAGGATTTGGGTTCACATACAATGTTTATCGGTGAGATAACCGATATGGAAGTTTTAAGTAATATACCTTCTGTCACATATGATTATTACCAGAATAATATTAAGCCAGAGAACGTTGGAAAAACGGAGGACGGTCAGCCAATATGGCGTTGCAGAATTTGTGGATATGAATATGTAGGTGAAGAACTACCGGATGATTTTATATGTCCTTTATGTAAGCACCCGGCATCAGATTTTGAAAAAGTAGTAAAGAAAACGGAGGTAAAAGAGATGGCAGCAAACAAATATGCAGGAACACAGACAGAGAAGAATTTACAGGAGGCATTTGCAGGGGAATCACAGGCAAGAAATAAGTATACCTATTTTGCTTCTGTAGCGAAAAAGGAAGGTTACGAGCAGATGTCAGCATTGTTTTTAAAGACTGCAGATAATGAGAAAGAACATGCAAAGATGTGGTTCAAGGAATTAGCAGGAATTGGTGATACAAAGGAAAACCTGGCGGCAGCGGCAGAAGGCGAAAATTATGAGTGGACAGATATGTATGATGGCTTTGCTAAAACAGCTGAGGAAGAAGGATTCCCTGAGCTTGCAGCAAAATTCAGGGCAGTAGGTGAGATTGAGAAGCACCATGAGGAAAGATATCGTGCACTTCTTAAGAATATTGAAACTTCACAGGTATTTGAAAAGAGCGAAGTTAAGGTATGGGAATGCCGTAACTGCGGACATATTGTGGTAGGAACTAAGGCGCCTGAGGTATGTCCGGTATGTAATCATCCACAGAGCTATTTTGAAGTACATGAAGAGAATTATTAAGGAGATGAGATTATTACGAAGAAGAAAGTGATTAATTCAAAGAAGCAGTAATGATAGGCTGTGGCTTTGTTGGTTCTGCATCGGTATTTGCTCTGATGCAGAGTGGCTTGTTTACAGAGATTAAGTGATAATTCTTTTGAAATGAAGCTATGGGAGATTATCCCAAGACAAAAACAGGTTTTTGATTGGAAAACGTGTAAAAATGTCGCAGATTTTTTTGCAAAGATTGTAGATTATAAATCTTCTTTTACAAGCGATAATAATCTGATGAAAACAATGATCATCAGGTGCTTCAAAACATCTTTCCAATTTGGTGCAGGCAGATATTATTGAACCAGTATCCGGTCACGGAAAAGGAAAATATAAATTCAAGAAGTAGTTTAGGTATTGTAAAATTTCCACTCGATGAGTGGAAATTTTGCTTATCCAATGCGTCGTAAAACCCCTTGCTTCAGCTATGGGGATATAAGACGCGTCCATCGAATTTACGCAAGTAATTGAAGATGGACAAAATAACAATTGTGTTAATTGATAAAACATTGTATAATACAAACATGAACACAACATATAAATCAAACAATAATGTCGTCTATTCCTGTAAATACCATGTAGTATGGTGCCCCAAATATAGACGAAAAGTATTAACGAACGGTGTAGATGTCCGGCTGAAGGAGCTGCTCACAGAGTATGCTGCAAATCTTTCTGTAGACATTCTGGAAATGGAGATCATGCCGGATCATGTTCATATGCTGCTGGAAGTAGATCCTCAGTTTGGAATCCACAAAGCTGTAAAATCGTTCAAAGGCTATACGTCCAGAATTTTAAGACAGGAATTTCCCCATCTCAAAACGAAAATGCCGACGCTCTGGACAAACAGCTATTTTGTATCTACCGTTGGCGGTGCCCCGCTGGAAGCAGTAAAACAGTATATCGAAAACCAGAAAACATCGCAGAGACAAAAGGATAAGATGGGCTAATGCAAAAAGGGATCAAATTCAGAATCTACCCGAACAGAGAACAGAAAAACTTCATCCACCAGACGCTGGGATGCTGCCGGCTGATCTACAACCGGGGACTTGCCATGCGCAAGGAAAGCTATGAAGAAGGGAAGAAGATTGGATATACCCAGACTTCCGCCATGCTGACCGAACTGAAAAGACAGGAGGAGTTTGCTTTTTTGAAAGCAGTAGATTCCATTGCCTTACAGCAGTCTCTGCGGGATCTCGACCGGAGCTTTGTGAATTTCTTTCAAAAACGTGCTTCCTATCCAACCTTCAAGAGCAAACATAACCGGTTCCAGTCATACAGAACGGTCAATCAAAAAGATAATATCCGTATTGTGGGAAGATATATCAAACTTCCGAAACTTGGATTTGTCAAAATACGCCAGTCGATGGAAGTGGGAAAAATTAATCACGTAACCATTGAGTACACACCGGCCGGAAAATATTTTGCAGTCTTAAATATTGATTTCGAACCGGAACCACGCCCAAATGCTGGAGGAACGATTGGAATTGATGTCGGAATCAAAGCATTCTATTCTGACAGCAATGGAAATACGGTATCAAATCCCAGATATCTGGAACGCTCCATGCGAAAACTCATAAGAGAACAGCGCAGACTTTCCCGGAAGCAGAAAGATTCCCATAACCGCGGGAAGCAGCGGCTCAGGGTAGCCAGAGTGCATGAGAAAATAGCCAATCAGCGGAATGATTTCCTGCAGAAACAGTCAACGATGCTGGTGCGCGAAAACCAAACCATCTGTATCGAGGATCTGAACGTGAAGGGAATGATCCGGAACCATAAACTGGCAAAATCCATAGCAAGTGTTTCCTGGGCAAAGTTTTTCAAAATGCTGGAATATAAAGCCAGCTGGTATGGAAATGAAATTCAAAGAGTACCAACGATGTATCCGAGCAGTCAAACCTGCAGCTCTTGCGGCTACAGAAATCCACGGATAAAAAATCTGAGCATTCGTATCTGGGAGTGCCCGAAATGCCATGCAGTTCATGACCGGGATACGAATGCAGGCATTAATATTCTGAAAAAAGCACTGCAGATGCAGTCTGCATAAAGATGAAAAGCTGTACCGTAGGGCATACGGGAACAGGATAAACATAGCTTGTGGACACTGTGTAAGACATTGCAGTACCGTAAGGTATTCGTCAATGCAGTGGTGGAAGAAACAAGAATCCCCCTGCTTTAGCTGTGGGGAGTGTCAAGTCTGCGTCTCAAATACGCTGCTTCTTTTTCATACTCTGTAATGGAAAACCAAGGAAAATCTCTTTTTACCTCTCTCATAGCGCTGCCTCCTGTGCATTACGATACAATCGGTTGATTCTTCCTGATTGCGGAAATGATTTTTCAGACACGCTCTGGCTTCTCTTCGGAAAAAGAAAGTAATAGCCACCAAAAATATCGGAAAAACTTTGTGAAAAAATAGAATTGTGTTTTGCAAGGGTCCCATGTAAAATAGCGGGCAGGAGGAGAAAGAGAGAAAAGGAGATTCTTAATCTTATGGGAACAAATGAAAAGAATATGACTGCGGGATCCCCCGGAAAACTGATCATAACGTTTGCCATACCATTGATGCTCGGAAATATTTTCCAGCAGTTTTATACGATGGCGGACACCATGATTGTTGGCCGGGTGGTAGGAGTAGAAGCGTTGGCGGCAGTAGGCGCCGGAGACTGGCTGGTCTGGCTGGTGCTGGGCATCATGACAGGTATCACACAGGGCTTTTCGATTCTTGTATCGCAGTACTATGGAGCAGGGGAAAAGGAAAATCTGAAATGTGCGGTGGCGAAAAGCTATATTATGACAGCATTACTGTCTGTGATTGTACTCGCGGTAAGTGAAGGAGCAGTTTATCACGTTCTTTTATTTTTGCAGACACCGGATAATGTTATTGATCTGACGATGCTATATTTGCGGCTGATTTTTGCGGGAGTCCCGATTATAGCTGCCTATAATATCTTTGCGGCGATCCTGAGGGCACTTGGAAACAGCAGATCTCCACTGATTGCAATGACAGTGGCAGCAGTGATCAATGTGGGACTTGACCTGCTGTTTGTGGCAGTTTTTGGCTGGGGCGTAGCCGGAGCAGCCGTGGCGACTGTTATTGCACAGGGATTTTCAGCCTTGTACTGTCTGCTTGTATTACGGAAAATCAGGGATATCCGACTGGAAAAGGAGGATTTTTACAGGCAGCCGTCTATGAGTCTGCGGCTTTTGAAGCTGGGTACTCCTCTTGCCATACAGAACGTGATCATTTCTGTGGGAGGACTTACGGTGCAGTATGTGATCAATGGCTTTGGCTTTCTGTTTGTAGCCGGATTTACGGCAACGAACAAGCTGTATGGAATTTTGGAGATGGCAGCCGTTTCCTATGGATATGCGATTACAACGTATGTAGGGCAGAATCTTGGCGCAAAGAAATATCAGAGAATCCGAAAAGGTGTGCGCAGCGGTACGTATATGGCAGTACTCACTTCTGTTTTCATTTCCGGTATGATGGTGCTGATTGGACGTAATATATTGTCTCTGTTTGTATCCGGTGAACCGGAGCAGATCAGACAGGTGTTAGATATTGCATATAAGTATTTGTTTATCATGGCTGTCTTTTTGTGGATACTGTATTTGCTGCATGTGTATCGTTCCGCGATCCAGGGGCTGGGCAATACTTTGATTCCGCTTGCCAGCGGCATTGCGGAATTTGTGATGCGTGTCAGCGTTGCGCTGCTGCTGCCGAAATGGATCGGCGAAGAGGGAATATACTATGCCGAGATCTGTGCATGGAGCAGTGCAGCTGTTTTACTGATCATAAGCTATATGATTCTGATGCGAAAATATAAAGATGCTAAAACGTCAGAAAGCTGATGCAGTCTCGCCTGCAAGAGGATTTTAGAGCTCTTACCCCGCTTAAAGCATAAGTAAGAAATAATACAAAAAAAGCAGTGCTGCAGAACGCAAACTACAGGAAACAGATGGGAAGGCGTACCCGAGGTACGACAAAAATCTGTCATGCGGTAATTTGCGCTCTGTGGGACTGCTTTTTTGCATGATTCTTGGAGTTTTGGGGAATTACGACAAGAAACAACCAAAAATTTCAATAACTAATCCAAAAATATTCTATTTTTTTTCAGGCCTCTTGTGATTATAATGAATTCATCAGCTAGGAACGAAGCGAATCTAGCAAAATCACCAAACGGGAGGAATAAAAATGAAAAGAAAAGCATTAGCAGCAATTATGGCAGTAGCTATGGCAGTATCCATGGCTGGTTGTGGAGGATCCACATCAGAGTCTAAAGATTCTACCCAGAAAACAGAAACAGCAGATTCTACGGCATCAACGGGCGGAAGCGTAGAAAACAAGGACAAACCTCTGTGCTGGTTCAACCGTCAGCCATCCAGCAGTGCTACCGGCGAACTGGACAAAGATGCTCTGAACTTCAACGGAAATACTTATTATGTAGGTTTCGATGCAAATCAGGGTGCTGAGCTGCAGGGACAGATGGTTCTGGATTACATCAAGAAAAACGCAGACACGATCGACAGAAACGGTGACGGCGTAATCGGATATGTTCTGGCAATCGGTGATATCGGACATAATGACTCCATCGCACGTACAAGAGGCGTTCGTAAAGCTCTTGGCACAGCTGTTGACAAAGACGGCAACATCAACAGCGAACCGGTGGGAACCAATACAGACGGCACGGCGTCGGCCGTACAGGATGGAACCCTGGAAGTGAACGGCAAGACTTACGTTGTCCGCGAACTGGCTTCCCAGGAAATGAAGAATTCCGCAGGAGCGACATGGGATGCAGCAACAGCCGGCAACGGCATCGGCACCTGGTCTTCTTCCTTCGGCGATCAGATTGATATCGTTGTTTCCAATAATGACGGAATGGGCATGTCAATGTTTAACGCCTGGTCTAAGGACAACAAGGTTCCTACCTTTGGTTATGATGCAAACAGCGACGCAGTGGCCGCTATCGCAGAGGGCTACGGCGGAACCATCAGCCAGCATGCGGATGTTCAGGCTTATCTGACGCTTCGTGTCCTGCGTAATGCGCTTGACGGAGTGGATATTAACACAGGCATCGCCACAGCGGATGCGGCGGGAAATGTGCTCAGTGATGACGTATATGTATACAGGGAAGATGAGCGTTCCTATTATGCATTGAACGTGGCTGTTACTGCTGACAATTATAAGGATTATATGGATTCCACCATGGTTTATGCGCCGGTATCCAATCAGCTGGATGAGGCTACAAGCCCTGTAAAGAAGGTATGGCTGAATATTTATAATTCTTCCGATAACTTCCTTGGATCCACCTATCAGCCGCTTCTTCAGAAGTATGATAAGCTCCTCAACCTGGATGTTGATTACATCGGCGGTGACGGACAGACAGAATCCAATATTACCAACCGTCTGGGCAATCCCAGCCAGTATGATGCATTTGCCATTAATATGGTTAAAACAGACAACGCGGCGTCTTATACAAGCCTGCTCGATCAGTAAAACTCATGGAAATGAAAGCCGTGCAGGCAGGTTATTAGGGAGAAGAAATTCTCCCTAATAACCTCTTTTGGGAAGTTATAGCAGAGGAGTAAAAAATATGGCAGATAAGAAAGATGATATCGTCTTATCAATACGCGGTATGAGCAAGTCCTTCGGCCGGAACAGGGTTCTGGACCGCATCAGCCTGGATGTAAGGAGCGGGACCGTTATGGGCCTTATGGGTGAGAACGGCGCCGGAAAGTCAACCATGATGAAGTGCCTGTTCGGTACCTACCAGAAGGATGAGGGGACTATTTTCCTGAATGGGAAGGAAGTGAGCTTTTCCGGTCCCAAGGATGCGCTTGAGAACGGGATTGCCATGGTTCATCAGGAACTGAACCAGTGCCTGGAACGGAATGTGGTTGATAATCTGTTTCTCGGACGTTATCCGGTGAATTCCATGGGTGTAATTGATGAAGGCAGAATGAAAAAAGAGGCTTCCGATCTTTTCCGGAAGCTGGGTATGACCGTAAATCTTACGCAGCCCATGCGGAATATGTCCGTGTCACAGCGTCAGATGTGTGAAATTGCCAAGGCTATTTCCTATAATTCCAGAGTGATTGTTCTTGACGAGCCTACATCCTCCCTGACTGTGCAGGAAGTCGATAAGCTTTTCGGGATGATGAGGATGTTAAAAAAACAGGGGATCGCGCTGATTTATATTTCTCATAAAATGGATGAGGTTTTTGAAATCTGTGACGAGATATCGGTACTGCGTGACGGCAACCTGGTTATGACGAAGAAAACCAGCGATGCCAATATGAACGAGCTGATTGCGGCCATGGTAGGCCGTTCGCTTGATAATCGTTTTCCGCCGGTGGACAATGTCCCCAAAGGGGTGGTTTTATCCATCCGGAACCTGTCCACTAAATTCGAACCGCATCTGCAGGATGTTTCCTTTGACGTAAGGGAAGGAGAGATTTTCGGCCTGTACGGGCTGGTGGGCGCAGGGCGTACGGAGCTGCTGGAAACGATTTTCGGGGTTCGCACCAGGGCGGCGGGCCGGGTATATTTCAATAACCGCCTTATGAATTTCAGCAGCGCAAAAGAGGCCATGGAGCATGGGTTTGCCATGATTACCGAGGAACGAAAGGCCAACGGGCTTTTCCTGAAGGGGGATCTGACCTTTAATACCACGATTGCAAACCTGGAACAATATAAAAGCGGTGTGGCTCTTTCCAATGCGAAGATGATAAAGGCCACCGGAAATGAAATCAGAATCATGCATACCAAATGTATGGGGCCGGATGACATGATCTCCAGCCTTTCCGGCGGCAACCAGCAGAAGGTTATCTTTGGGAAATGGCTGGAGCGGGAACCCAAAGTGTTCATGATGGATGAACCTACAAGAGGAATCGATGTGGGTGCGAAATACGAAATATACGAGCTGATCATCAATATGGCGAAGCAGGGAAAGACAATTATTGTTGTTTCTTCTGAAATGCCGGAGATATTGGGAATCACCAACCGTATCGGCGTTATGTCGAACGGACGTCTTTCAGGAATTGTGAATACAAAAGAGACAAACCAGGAAGAGCTGTTGAGACTCAGTGCAAAATACCTATAAAGGGGAGATTGTGATATGGATAATGAAAATAATAAAACCCTTACGGCGGAACAGGAAATGCAGCTGCGTAAGCCAATTGAGGATTATGTGGGTGAAATCCAGGAAAAGATTGACAGTCTCAGAGTGGATGGATCAAACAGGGTGGTTTCCCTTCAGAGTGAAATTGACGCAATAAAGAGAGATCATGGCCTTACGAAGGAAGAAAAAACAGCACAGACTGAAGAAATCAAGTCTGAGATGTTAAAAGCAAAAGCGGTGGAAGCAAAGAATAAGGAAGAAATTTCCAAGTTAATTGCTGATGCGGAAGGGTATCTGAAGGCCCATTTTAACAAAGACTATTATCAGGCGGTGAAAGAAAGCTGCTCACAGGAATATGTGGCCGCGCAGAAAAAATATGCCGATAATATTGCAAAGCTTGAGCAGGAGCATAAAAAAACCCTGGCAAAGCTTACCGATCATAAGGAAATAAAAAACGAAAAGTATGTTTATAAAAATCTCCGTTTCGATGCCAAAATGGAGCTGGAAAAAGAGCTTGCGCAGATCAAGGACAGAAGGCATGCGGCAATTGTCTGGAAATATCATCTGATCGATATGCTGCGAATGTCTAAATTTACTTTTATGCAGATGCGGGCGCAGAAATGGGAGAATTACAAATATACCTTCAACCGAAGGACATTCCTGCTGCAGAATGGCCTGTATATCGCGATTATCCTGATTTTTATCGGACTGTGCATAGTTACACCCTTTGTAAAGCATGTTCCCCTGCTTACCTATAACAATGTTTTGAATATTCTCCAGCAGGCTTCTCCCAGAATGTTCCTTGCCCTGGGCGTTGCCGGCCTGATCCTGCTGACCGGGACGGATCTTTCCATCGGACGTATGGTTGGCATGGGGATGACGACGGCAACCATCATCATGCATCAGGGAATCAACACAGGCGCGGTATTCGGCCATGTATTTGACTTTACGGGCGTTCCCCTGGGCCTGAGAGTGATTTTTGCGCTGATAATGTGTATTCTTCTTTGCACATTTTTTACAGCCATCGGCGGCTTCTTTACCGCCAAATTCAAAATGCATCCTTTTATTTCCACGATGTCAAATATGCTTGTAATTTTCGGCCTTGTTACATATGCCACAAAGGGCGTGTCCTTCGGCGCCATCGAACCTTCCATTCCCAAGGTGATCATTCCGAGGCTCAATGGCTTCCCCACAATTATTTTATGGGCGGTGGCGGCCATTGCCATCGTATGGTTTATCTGGAATAAGACCACCTTCGGCAAAAATCTGTATGCAGTGGGCGGAAATCCGGAAGCGGCGGCAGTTTCCGGCATTTCGGTGTTCGGCGTGACTATGGGGGCATTCATCCTGGCCGGTATCCTTTACGGCTTCGGTTCATGGCTTGAATGTGCAAGAATGGTGGGTTCCGGCTCGGCAGCCTATGGCCAGGGCTGGGAAATGGATGCCATCGCGGCCTGCGTGGTCGGCGGCGTATCCTTTACCGGCGGCATCGGCAAGATTTCGGGCGTGGTAGTCGGCGTGCTTATTTTTACAGTGCTCATTTACTCCCTTACCATCCTTGGAATTGATACAAACCTTCAGTTCGTATTTGAAGGTATCATCATCATTACTGCAGTCACCCTTGACTGCCTGAAGTATGTACAGAAAAAATAGTGCCTGATATTGCAAAGAGAGCCGGAAGCAGTTCTGGCTCTTTTGTGCATGGCGCCCGCATTTACATACCTTTTGGCATTTGTTATAATCATAGTAAGGAAAAATGCGGCGCCCGGATACATGCATATGGAGAATAAATATGGATACATATACGGTGCTTCTGGCGGACGATGAGGAAGAGGTCATCAAGGCCATCAGAAGGAAAATTAATTGGGAGGGACTGGGCTTCTCCGTCATCGGATTTGCCAACAATGGTGTCAAGGCGCTGGAAATGGTGGAGGAGTTTCAGCCGGATGTGGTTTTGACGGATATCAAAATGCCTTATATGGACGGCATGGAGCTGGCAAAACGTATTAAGGCGGAGTTTACCACCACCAAAATCCTTTTCCTCACAGGCTTTGATGAGTTTGAATATGCAAAAGAGGCCGTCCATCTGGAGGTGGAGGAATATATTCTCAAGCCTGTAAACTCTACGGAGCTCATCAATGTTTTCACCCAGCTGAAAATAAAGCTGGATCAGGAAATCAGTGAAAAGCGCAACGCGGCGGTCCTGCAGAAGTACTATATGGATTCGCTTCCGTTCCTGCAGGCAAACTTCTATTCCACGCTGATTGAGGGCAGGCTGCGCGAGGAGGAAATCCCCAGATATCTGTCCAATTATCAGATTTCCTTTGAAGGACCTTTTTACTGCTGTCTTGTGGTGCACACATCCTCCAGCCAGGTGCCGGAGAACATGAATCCGCTGCTGCTGGCCGCGTCCGTCCAGAAGCAGGCCAGGGAGCATCTGGGAGAAAAATGGCAGGCAAAATGCTTTTCCTATCTGGAAAACACAGTTTTAATTGCGCAGCTTCAGAGTAAAAATGAAGTGCCGGAGCTGACGGATGAATGCGACAGGTTCTGCAGATATGCACGGCGTATCATCGGCGCGGTTGTCACTGTGGGGATCGGACAGGTCTGTGAGCGGCTCACCGGTTTATCCCAGTCCTACAGCAGCGCGAGGGAAGCTGTTTCTTACCGGGTTATCTACGGCGTTTCCAGGGCCATCAATATGAAGGAGATTGCGCCTCACGAAATAAGCAAACCGGACGGCACGCCTGATACGGAGCTGTTTAGCCTGTTCGGCATGATCCGCCTGAATTCCAAGGAGGATATCGTGGGAGCGGTCAAGCGCTATATGAAGCATATATCCTGTCCGGCCCAATCCCTGCAGCAGTATCATATCGCCCTGATGGATTTGATAAGCGCCCTGTACAGATTTGCGGTGAATAATGATATTGATGTCCCGGATTTTGCCGGGAATATCAGGAATCTGTACCTGCGGCTTCTGGATTTGGAACCGGAGGCGCTGCTGGCATGGCTTATCGGCATCTGTCTTTTGTTTCGGGAAACTTTAATCAGCGCGCGGAGCAAATCAACCCAGTCCTTTGTATTTAAGGCAAAGGAATATGTGGGCAGCCATTATTCGGATGAAGAATTTTCACTGGATAATATCTGCGAGATTCTGGGCGTGTCCAATTCCTATTTTTCCACTGTTTTTAAGAAGGAGACGGGAAACTCCTTTATTGGCTATCTGACGGAATACCGGATGGATCGGGCGTCAAGGATGCTGATTGAAACAAATGAAAAAAGCTATATCATTGCAAAGAACGTAGGTTATACCGATCCCAATTATTTCAGCTATGTGTTTAAACGGAGGTTCGGCGTATCCCCTTCAAAGTACAGAATGGAGCATGGCTCATGTGAGAAATAAATATTTCCGGCGTATGAAAAAAAATAAGTCCAGAGGGATTCAATCCACAATTATGCTGGTGTTTTCCGTAATATCCATTTCAATTATGCTGATCCTGGGAATTGTGATGTACTTCAGGTTTTCTACCCTGTCCCGGGGGAAAACGATACAGAGTACGGAAAAGCTGATGGAGCAGGCAGGGGAAAATCTGGAGGATTACCTGGTCAGCATGCGGCAGATTTCGGATGCGGTCTATTATAATGTCATAAAAGAGAATGACTTTTCCGATCAGAGCGATGTGATTCAGCAGGGAATGGATCTTTTATACGAGGCCAACAAGGGGAATCTGCGCAGCATTGCCGTGTACAACGGCAGTGGGAGCCTGATTGCGGCGGAGCCGGTTGCCAGCCAGAAGGAGGATCCCAACGTCACCAGGCAGGGCTGGTATATACAGGCCATGGAGAAAATGGAAAACATGCATTTTTCCACGCCTCATATCCAGAACCTGTTTGACGACGGCACGCTCCGTTATTATTGGGTGATTTCCCTGAGCCGGGTTGCGGAGTTTACCATACATGGGGATCCGCAGATAGGCGTATTGCTTGTGGATATGGATTATTTCAGCATTTCCCGTATGATGAGGCAGATCAATACGTTAAATAACGGGCAGTATTATTATCTGTGCGACAGCAACGGGCAGATTATCTACCATCCGCGCCAGATTCAGATAAGCGACGGGATTGCGAGCGAAAACAGCGCGGCGGCTGCAAAATACAGGGACGGCGTCTGCGAGGAAACCTTTGAAGGGGAGCGCAGGACGGTAATTGTAAATACCATAAGCTATACCGGCTGGAAGCTGGTCGGTGTGATTCCCGATTCCACATTTACCCACGGCATGATTAATGTCCGGTATTTTATCGTCATGCTTATGCTGCTGATGGTAATGACCCTTGTAATTATTTACCGGGTGGTTTCGGTCAGGATATCCAGCCCGATATGCAGGCTGAATGATTCGGTTATGGGCTATGAGGCGGGAGGAAAGCCGGAAATCTATATAGGCGGCTCTTCGGAAATCAGATACCTGGGACATTCCATACAAAGCTCCTATGAAAAAATAGAAACGCTCATGAAGAGGAGCGTCCAGGAACAGAATGAAAGAAGGAAAAGTGAGCTGGATGCGCTGCAGAGCCAGATTAATCCCCACTTTCTGTATAACACCCTGGACTCCATTACGTGGATGGTGGAAGGCGGACGGAATGACGAGGCCGTATTCATGATTTCCCAGCTGGCAAAATTCTTCCGGATCAGCCTTTCCCAGGGATGCACGGTAATCAGCATAAAGGATGAGCTGCAGCATGCGGAAAGCTATATGAACATCCAGAAGGTGCGGTATAAAAATTCTTTTTCCATTGTATTTGACATCGACCCTGATGTATGTTCCTGCTGCACGGTAAAGCTGATTTTACAGCCGATCCTGGAAAATGCCATAGCTTATGGAGTCAGCGGCATGGACGACTGCGGGGAGATCCGGGTGACAGGACGGATACAGGAAGGCAGTGTCATCCTGTCGGTGACGGATAACGGAATCGGGATGTCGGAGGAGGAGGTGCGCTTCCTTCTTACGGACAGCGGCAGGGTCCGTAAACATGGCTCCGGGGTCGGCCTTGTAAATGTAAATAACCGGATTCAGATCCTTTTTGGAAAAGAGTATGGTATTTCGGTGGAAAGCGAACCGGATGAGGGCACCACTGTCTCTGTCTGCCTTCCGGCAGTTCCGTATACGGAAGAAAACAGGAAGATTCTGGAGAAGGGGCATATATTCAACCGGGATGAAATGATGAACAAAGAGATGTAGGGCAGAGTGCCAATACGCTCTGGGGCAGGTGGAGATGAAGAACAGCAAAAAGATGTTTATTATGGCTGAAGCCCTTTTGACCGTCATGGTGATTGCCGTGGCCTTTATCATGGTGCGGGAGAAAAACGGGAAAGAGCTGGACCGGATTTCTGTGATCATCCAGGATTCTGAGGACAATCAGTGGGCGGCCTTCCAATACGGACTGAAAATGGCGGAGCAGGATCTGGAGGTCAGGATGTCTGTTGTCAGCACCGGCGGCGCATTAACGGTGGAAGAGGAAAAGAGCCTGATAGAGAGGGAAATAGATAACGGGGCAGCTGCGGTCATCGTGCAGCCTGTACCGGGCGCTGAAGAAATGCTGAGGAAAATGGCAAACCGGATTCCCGTGCTGCTGACAGAGCAGACGGCGGCTGAGAGCGGAGGGGATTCCCGGCTGCCTGTTGTAGAGCCGAACCAATATGCCATGGGAGCCGCTTTGGCGGAGGAGCTGCTGAAGGATTACAGCGGCAGCCTGGATGGAAAAGTCCTGGGGATTTTCTCTAAAACAGGGGATTCACAGGCGGTTCATGAGAGAAAAAGGGGATTCCTGGAGGCCCTGAAAAACACGGAGGCAAGTATCAGCTGGTCTGTTGCGGCTCCTTTTTCGGAAGAAGGGGAAGCGTTACTGGAGGATCAGCCGGCTGTGGATTTTGTGATTGCCCTGGATGACAACAGCTTTACCATGGCCGGAGAATATGCCGCCGCGAATGATCTGCATGGGGCGTTGGTGTATGGAATCGGGAATTCCACGGAGGCGGTCTATTATCTGGATACGGGGATTGCGGGCTGCCTGGTGGTGCCCGATGAATTCAATGTGGGCTATCAGAGCCTGACGGAGGCGGCGGAGATTCTTACACATTATTTCCACAAAATGCATGACCGGACGGTTTCCTACACCGTCCTTCGCAGGGATACGCTGTTTTCCAAAGAAAATCAGGAAATCATTTTTACGATGAGCCAGTAGAATAAGGGGATTAGATGAAGGTTAGGAAATATTGTGCAGGATTGCTGCCAATTCTCATGGCGACGCTGCTTTTGGGAGCCTGCGGCAGGCAGGCGGCCGTGCCGGATAAGGTTTATGTGGGCGTGGCATGCTATAATGAAAGCGATGTATTTATCGGGGAATTGCTTGACTGCCTGAAGGAACAGCTGAATGAGCTGTCTGAGGAAGGTGTGGAAACAACGGTGACGATCCGGGATGCTGCCGGTTCCCAGCGTACCCAGAACGATCAGGTGAAGGCGCTGATCGATGAAGGGAGCAATGTCCTGTGTGTCAATCTGGTGGATCGTGCCGATCCGTCGGAGATCATTGATCTGGCAAGGGAGAATGATGTGCCTGTCATATTTTTTAACAGGGAGCCGGTTGCTGAGGATATGATGCAGTGGGAGAAGCTTTATTATGTAGGGGCAAAAGCGAAACAGTCGGGGGTGATGCAGGGGGAGCTTGCGGCTGAGCTGATACATTCGGACAGACGGGTGGACCGCAACCGTGACGGGAAGATCCAGTATGTGGTGCTGGAAGGGGAGCCTGGGCACCAGGATTCCATCATCCGTACGGAAAATGCGGTGGACACGCTGAAAAATAACGGGATAGAGCTGGAAAAGCTCAGCTACGGCATCGCCAACTGGAACCGGGCGCAGGCCCAGAACCGGATGATGCAGATGATTGGACAGCATTCCAATGAAATTGAACTGGTTCTTGCAAATAATGATGATATGGCGCTGGGAGCCATTGACGCCTATGCGAAGCTGAATATCACGGAATCCGCTATCCCTGTTTTTTTCGGGATTGACGGCACGGACGCGGGGCTGAAGGCGGTTATGGATGCAAAGCTGGCCGGGACCGTATATAATGATAAGGAAGGACAGGCGGCGGCTATGGCAAAGCTGGCGTTTTCCCTTGTATACGGGAAAGGGCTGGAGGAAATGAAGTTTGAGAACGGGAAATATATCTATCTTCCTTATTATAAAGTTACCATAGATAATGCGGAGGAGTTCCTTAATAAGGCCGGAAAATAAAATATAAAAAATAAAATGAAATGCGTTGACATTAGAGTCTGTATGTGATAGAGTAAACAAGTACGTGAGTACAGAACTGGCAAGCAGAGTATCCGCTCTCACCCTATAGCGATTGGGCTCATAGGTGTTTACAGGTTCAGGAAACCGGCAGGAAACTGCAGGGATTGAGGGAATTCAAGTGGATAGTCTGACTATCCGCTTTTTTTGTGTGTTATGCAGATGCGGCGGATAAGGCTGGTGAACCGAGTGGTTCCGGTTTATCTATCCGGCGGCTGTGCCGGAGAAAGTTGCTTATTTTTAGATTGAGGACGCACGGAGGGTGCGGATCCTTTGTTTCTTAGGAGGGAAAGACTATTAGCGAATTATTAATTAACGAACAGATCAGAGACAGGGAGATACGTTTGGTCGGGGAAGACGGTTCCCAGTTAGGAGTTATGTCTGTCAAAGAAGCTATGAAAATGGCAGAGGAAGCGGGGCTTGACCTGGTCAAGATTGCGCCTACGGCAAAACCGCCTGTTTGTAAGATTGTGGATTATGGCAAGTACAGATACGAGCTTGCACGTAAAGAGAAGGAAGCTAAGAAGAAGCAGAGAATAATCGAGATTAAGGAGATCCGTATGTCTCCCAATATCGATACCAATGATATGAATACCAAGGTTACCGCGGCGAAGAAATTCATTACCAAAGGAAATAAGGTTAAAGTGACACTGCGGTTTCGCGGACGTGAAATGGCCCATATGCAGGCAAGCAGACATATTCTGGAAGATTTTGCACAGATGTTGTCGGATGTGGCGGTAGTTGAGAAGGCTCCCAAGGTGGAGGGCCGTACAATGACTATGTTTTTAACTGAAAAGCGTTAATACG
>ERZ780150.1167-NODE-1167-length-18226-cov-8.795223_pt1 | contig 18226 bp, 13 predicted proteins | sample MGYA00511019_ERZ780150 | MGnify/ENA primary metagenome ERZ780150 (study PRJEB29588, sample SAMEA2151633) | human gut metagenome | biome: human gut; feature: human-associated habitat; material: faeces | place: Denmark | collected 2008/2010 ...
TGATTGCTTTGCCGGCTTCTGCTTTTTCGGAATAAAAAACACCCTTAACCTCCATCCCGACAAAGCGGTCATCTGTTGGTTTCGGGTGTTGTTTTGCAGTTTCCACATCTGCCGTCAAACCGTTAATTCGGTTTTCAAGAGAAGTGATACGCTGCGGATAATATTTAATTATCTTGTCCTCAAGGCTGTACTTTTCAGATAAGAAATTGGATTTTAAAAGCTTCAATTTCTGTACCTGAATGTCCAAATCCATCTTTTCCTTGATATATGGATTGCCTGTTGCAAGCATTTTAATCTCGGCATAAGACAGTGCGGTTTCATCAATATCTTCTGCACTCCTAACAGGAGATTTGCTCGTCATAATCTGACTTGCAAACTTCTGCTTACCCTCAACAAGCTGATACAAATATGCGTCAAAGGTCTGCTTTGTAACATAACGATAGATTTCCACCTTTGGATTTGAATTGCCCTGACGGATAATTCTACCACTGCGTTGCTCCAAGTCTGCCGGTCGCCAAGGACAATCAACATCGTGAAGTGCGATAAGCCTGTCCTGAACATTCGTACCGGCACCCATCTTTTGTGTTGAACCCATTAGCACTCTGACCTCTCCTTTACGAACTTTCTGAAACAGTTCCTTCTTTTTCACATCGGTTTCTGCTTCGTGGATAAATCGGACTTCGCTTTCGGGAACACCTCGCTCTATGAGCTTCTTTCTGATGTCATTGTAGACAGAAAATGTTCCGTCATTCTTTGGTGTCGATAAGTCGCAGAACACTAATTGTGCTGACTTTTTATCTTTGTTTTCCTCCCATATGCGGTACACATTATCAACGCAGGCATTGATTTTGCTGTTCTCGAAGTCCGGCAGCATAGCATTTAGCATACGCTGGTCAAGTGCAAGTTTTCTTCCATCGTTTGTGATTTTAAGCATATTATCTACGCTTGAATCTACACCTCCGCCACGAACTTTCTCGGCTCGCTCTGCAAGGGAGGCAACCATTTCTTTCTGCATTTCGGACGGTTCTACCGACACATTATGATACTCTGCTTCCGGCACAGGAAGATTAAGCATATCGGCTGTTTTAATGTCTGCAACCTCTTTGAACATCGCCATAAGTTCGGGCAGATTATAGAATTTAGCAAAGCGTGTTTTCGCTCTGTAACCCGTTCCTTCCGGCGTAAGTTCTATTGCTGTTACCGTTTCTCCAAATGTGGAAGCCCAAGCATCGAAGTGCTGTAATCCATTTTTTACAAGGGTATTATATTGCAAGTATCGCTGAATGGTATAAAGTTCTACCATACTGTTTGAGATAGGCGTACCTGTCGCAAATACAGTTCCTCGCCCGCCGGTAATCTCATCAAGGTATCGGCACTTCATAAAGAGGTCGGAAGATTTCTGTGCTTCCGTCTGTGCGATACCTCCTACATTACGCATTTTTGTGTAAAGATAAAGGTTCTTGTAGTAATGGCTTTCGTCAATAAAAAGCCTGTCCACACCTAATTCTTCAAAGGTTACAACATCATCCTTTCTGCTTTGGTCGTTGAGTTTTTGTAGCTTTTGCTTGACGGATTTTCTTGATTTTTCAAGCTGTTTGACAGAGAAGTTTTCCCCTCGATTACGCTTTAGTTCTGCAATTCCTTCCGTCAATTCATTCAACTGCTGTTCAAGAATTGCCCTCTGCCTTTCAATGGACATCGGAATTTTCTCAAATTGAGAATGCCCGATGATAACTGCGTCATAATCTCCTGTTGCAATTCTGCCACAGAACTTTTTACGGTTCTTTGTTTCAAAATCTTTCTTCGTTGCAACCAGTATATTTGCCGACGGATAAAGTTGCAAGTATTCCGCCGCCCACTGTTCCGTCAGATGATTCGGTACAACAAACAGCGATTTATTACATAGTCCGAGTCTTTTCGACTCCTGCGATGCCGCTACCATCTCGAACGTCTTGCCTGCCCCGACTGCGTGTGCAAGTAAGGTATTTCCACCATAAAGAATGTGAGCTACAGCATTTCTCTGGTGTTCCCTTAATGTGATTTCCGGATTCATACCACTAAATGTGATGTGACTTCCGTCATACTCACGAGGTCTTATGCTGTTGAATTTTTCGTTATACATCTTTGTCAGCTTTTCTCTGCGGTCAGGGTCTGCCCATATCCAATCCTGAAAACCTTGCTTGATAAGTTCCTGCTTTGCCTGTGCGATTGCCGTCTCCTTTTTATTAAGGACAGCCTTTTTCCTGCCCTCATCATCTTCGATATAGTCAAAGATACGGACATCTTTCAGGTTCAGCGTTTCCTCAATTATCTTGTAAGCATTGATACGACCTGTGCCGTATGTGCTATATGCTTTGACATTGGAACGGTCATAGGATTTACCCTCGATATTCCACTCGCCCGTATAGGGAGAGAAGTGAACTTTTATATTCCACTGTGCATATCTCGGTGTATCAAGGAACTCAAACATAAACTGCTGGATTACTTCCTGCGGTAGCCAAGTAGCACCGAGCCTTACAGATATTTCACTTGCAGTCAAGTCTTTCGGCTGAACCTTTTCCAATGCTTCCACATTGATTTTATAATCTTCAGGATACACCTCGGCAGATTTTTTTGCTGTGATAAGTTTCTCCCTGACATTACCAGAGAGATATTCATCTGCCATCAAATACTTTGCCTCGGTTACATTCCCGTACCCGTGAAGAGGATTTAAGAAGATAACACCTTTCAAATCCTGATAGAGTGTTTCTTCATTTTTACCTGTGAGCTTTGACATATATTCCATATCAATTCCGGCTTTTTCTCCCATAGAAACAGCAAGTGCTTCACTGGCGGTATCTACCTTTTCTACCGGCTTATGCGGCTTAATTGTACGCTTGAAGAACATATCTGCCTTGCGTTCCAGTTCTCCGTTTTCGTTAATGACTTCAAGTGCAGAAAGCAAGGCAAAGGAACTGTCATCACTGAAAGCAGAGATATTTGCTCTGCTGTTAATCAGTCCATATTTCTTGGTATAACTGTCATAAAGACTGTTGAGTTTTGACTGCTCGGCTTTGATTTCTTCGTCCGGATAGTCCTCGGTTTGAAGTTCAATCAGATTGCGAACGCTGTCACGAACCGCAATCATACCCTTGATTCTGTTCTCGGCGGTTGCCGACACCTCCACCGGAGTCATACGAGAATTCTCACGGAAATAGATTTTATCGTCCACCACTGTGTAAGAAAAATTCCTTACCGTAGGGTCGGCAGGGATAGAATTATCTTCTTCCTCCAACTCGTCGGTTACTTCGTAATCGTTTATTTCTCCGTGGATATTTGCTACCGCTTCCGATAACAATTCGGATAAATCGGCATTTTCAAACGGTACACAAGTTACTTCTTCTCCAAAGCGTCCACTTACTGTTTTCATCTCGCCCAGTATCATTTCGGAATGTTCCACAAAGTACGAGTTCATCGTGATACCGTCATCGGTTGTGCCAAGTTGTACCCAATTAGGCTCTATATCTATGAGCCTGTCACGCTTTTGCAGGAACAAAATATCCGATACAACCTCTGTACCGGCATTGCCTTTGAAAGTATCATTTGGAAGTCTAATTGCTCCCAACAGGTCGGCTCTTTGTGCGATATATTTTCTGACCGACGAATTGGTTTTATCCATCGTGCCTTTGCTCGTAACAAGTGCCATCACACCGCCGGGTCTTAATTTATCCAAAGACTTGGCAAAGAAATAATCGTGAATAAGGAAGTTATACTTATCGTACCTCTTATCAAGCACCTTGAAATCGCCAAACGGAACATTCCCCACAACTCCGTCAAAGAAACTATCCGGCACATTGACTTCTTCAAATCCCTGTGCTGCTATGGATGATTTCTGATAAAGTTGCTGAGCAATCCCTGCCGAAATCTTATCAAGTTCCACGCCGTAAATCTTTGTGTTTTCCATTGAATTCGGCAGCATACCGATAAAATTACCGATACCGCAGGACGGTTCTAACAGATTGCCCTCACGAAAGCCCATCTGTTCCATTGCCTTGTATATAGCGTCGATAACTTCGGGTGGAGTATAAAAGGCGGTTAATGTGCTTTCTCTTGCGGCGGCATATTCATCGGAAGACAGTGCTGTATATAGCTCAACAAATTCATCTGCCCAAGCAGAATTGTTCTCGTCAAAGGCTTCGGACAAACCTCCCCAGCCGACATATTTAGACAAGATAAGTTGTTCTTCCGGTGTGGCAAATCTGTTTTCAAACTCACACTCTTTCAAAACTTTTATCGCTTCCATATTTCTGCGGAAGCGTTCTTTCTTGCCTGCCGGTTCTACCGGATTGGAACGCAAATCAAAAGTATTTCTCTCTGCCATCGGAATATCCGGGTGCAAATCAAAACTCTTGACCTTGCTCTTTTTATTCTCCCACTGCGGTTTTATCGGTTCAGGCTCTTTATCATAGCCGTTGCCGATACGAATGCCCTCGTTATACATTTCAACGTAGCTGTCGAAGCCATTCTGATTTGCAATGATTTCTCTGTAATCCTCAATCGGAACATTGCCGATATTGGTTACTACCATATCACTTCTTTCGGCATTTTCAATGAGTGCTTCCATTGTGGCTGAAGTACAGTCGGTAAAATCCGGTGTCTGTCTAAAAGCATTATCTGCTTCTTCAAACCATTCTGTACCTACATCGGCAAGAGTTTGATTTGCGATACTGCCGAGGTAATCAAAGAACTCATCTGCCGACTTATTGTCTTGTGCCGCTTTTCTGATTTCATCAAAAGAAAGCGTATTTGTAACATACTGACCGCCGGCATTACTGTCCGGATTAAAGTACATCCAAGTAACGCTTTCCTGTTCTCTGTTAATGAAAAACGCATCCTCATAATCTGTTTTCTGTTCGGTTTCGGTATCACTATGCGTGATATTTTCGTCTGTATCGGCTTTTTCTGCTGCTGGTAATACCGTTACTCTCAAATGGTCATTAAGCGGATTTTCCTGCACCTTACGGTCAAATTCAGCACGCTCAAACTCCTTGTTGAACAATGGCATTTCGGTATCATAAAGCATTACTCTCTCATCATCAAAAGATAAGATTTCATACTCCGCTGCACCGATATATACCGTGTCTCCAAGATGATATTCATATCGGGTATCAGGTAATTGCTGTTCCTGTGTTTGCACTGCAAGCAGACTGCGGACATAATCAATCTTCTCCACACGGTTAATCGGTAAGCCTACGCTGTCCTCAAAAGTGACATCACGCATAGAAACATCGCCACTGATTTTACCGACGCTTTCAATAACAAATCGGCGGTCATCAATCACAATTTTCTTACCGATAATATCGTCATCATTTGCCTGCTCAGCTTCTTCCGGTGGTGCAGTAGAAAGAATTTCCCGATTTCTTTTCTGCTCCTCGATTTCTGCCCGTCTTGCTTCCTGCTTCTCAAGCCACTGCGGATACTGCTCCTTTTCCTTTGGATTTAAGTATCTATCTGCACGGATAAGCTCCCCGATACGCTTTTCCACCTGTGTCCATTTAAGAGTGAGTTTCGGTGCGTCGTTTCCAAATCCTCTTGAAAGAGTTATGCCTTTCCCATCGTGGTTTTCATCAATACCTGCACCGATAATGACAGGATATGAACCTCCCCAACCGTATTCGTTTTTGAGAAAGTCTGCATTTTCTTTTGAAGATAAACTCTTTTGAAACTGCTCGTAGATACGCATTTTACCTTCGTGAATACCGCTTCCACGAGTCAAAACTGCGTCGATAATCTCCTGAGAAAAAGTAAAGGCAGAGGTTTTGTTTTCCTCTGCCTGACCGTCTAATATGAAGCTCATCTGTCCGTCTGCCGACGGTAGTGGTTTCATTCTATCATTTAATTCTCCCAAAAGACGCATTGCTTCAAAGTGCTGTGCAATCACGCTCCAGTTATAGAAACTCTGTGCAGTTCTGCTGTCATAATGACCTTCCCAAAGGTGCAAAACATTTTGAAATGTCTTGTAACCTACGGTTCTGCCATCCTCTAATGTGAGTTCCGTATAGTCGTTATTGAAGATGCTCTTGATATATTCGGTACGGGTATCGCTATCGGTATTTCTCTCATAGAAGTCTTTAATATCTTCGAGAGAAGCCAACAAATGCGGTGTAGTACCGAGTATTTCTCTTATAGTATCATCTCTGCCGAAAAACGGCAGGCTCTTGTCCTCGTTGCTTCTGTCATAATACTCTAAATGAATATTACCTGTGCTTTCACGACTTCCTGTGCCGAGTTCCTGATGTTGTTCATCAAGCGAATCCAATTCATCATATCGTCCGCTTTCATCTGCTCCGTCAGCCCCTCTTGCTGTGCCATCTGCCTGATAAGCGTCTCCTCCAACTCGGTCGCCCTCTGCTGGACTTCCGACAGATGACTGCTCAGTATCCCTTTCGTCAGGAGATTGTAATACTGAACCTTGTGGTGTTCTTTCAGATAAGTTCTCCTCATCTGCGACCATTTGCCCTGAATGACCTCCGGCTGTTCGGGCAGAGTCAGGTTCGGAAGATTGTAATCCCCGACCATCGTGTATGTTATCTCGTTCATAATCGCTGCTCCTTTCGTCTTTGATGTCTTTATTGTATTCCGGTTGCCTGTTTGCTTCAATTATGCGATTTTGACGGTTCAGTGCCATCACTGTTTTTGAGATTTCCGAAAGCCCCATCTCTGCAATATCGCTTGTGGCAAATCCCAGAGCGTTCATCGTATCCTGCGTATTGAAATTGGTAACATCTCGAAAATCATCGGCTTCAAAATATTCGCCGGTATCAATTCCAAGCCTTGTCATCATCATATATGCCACGCTGTTTGTTACAACTTTTTTATACAGACTTGCAATCATCGTTTCGTCAAGTCCTTCAAGGAAACTGTCCTCGGAAGCATAGATGAGGTCATTAAGATAATCCGGCAAATTATCTTCGGCGGCATTTTGTGCGGCACTCATAACTGCTTCGCCCAAAGTGACTTTGTTATCCAGTTCTCCGAATGTGCTTTCAAGCGTTTCAATAACATCGTCAGTGTATTCGTCCCTCATATCCCAAAGCGGAACAGGACGGGAATATCTGCTCTCGTGAGTATCGGAAATATCGAAGTAGTGGGTAAGTCTTTGTCTTGCTCTGTTTTCATCGGCAAATACCGCAATGCCTCTTGCACCTTTATTTACCCATCGTCCAAAACTCCTGTTCCAACGCTCGATTTCAAGAACCGCCGTAGCGTCCGGTCGCTGTGCATAGATAAGCAACTGCTCATCATATCGCAGCTTGTAGTTTCTGCACGCAGACCGCAAGAAATTCTGCCAGTTCTGCGGATTGGAAACAACCGTCTTACAGGTTCTGTCATAGAGTTCGGATATGAGTTCATATTTTCTTGACACTACTTTGCACCTCCTTATCGTTCTTTTTCTTTGCTTTTTGCCGGTTTTATCTTTTCCTTTCCGGCTGGTTCAACGGTATGACCGTTTCTTTCACACAGCTCTGCAAATTCACAGATATGGAAAACATCCGAGCCGATTTGTGTGTGATAGTCGTCGATATATTTACACTCACGCTCCAGTGTTGTTCCGTTTCTTGTGTGAATCAGGATTTTCTCTCCGTCATTTACACGAAATTTTTCGTTGTATCCACTGTCAATAAAGCGGATACTGTTTTCTTTATGTTCCTGACTGCTCATCCGTTCCACCTCCCAAATACGAGAACAACTTGTTGGCTTTGGTTTCTTTCTGAAGTTCGATGATGAGTGCCATATCCGGTATCGTGATACCCGGAATCTTCAAAATACTCTCCATATCAAGCTGTTGTAGTTTCTTTTCTGTATTACAGCCGGAATCAAACAATTTCGCCATTAGCTTTGTTTTCTGTTGAAATGTCGGTTTGCTCATCTTTCCGTCCTCCTTATTCAATTTTTATGACTACACGAATACTGCTGTCGCAGCCACTGCACTGTCTGGAAAGTTCCGGGAACAAAGACTGCACCCTCTGTCTTGACCTGCGGATAGTTTCAAAGCACGGTAAACCGTAGCCCTTATAGTTGTTGACTATATTCTCAAGAGATAAGTCGCCGACTTTCAAATAACTGTATCGGTTGTAATAGCAGAGGATAAGCTGCATATCGTCATACCTTGTTTCAGGGCATTCTCTGAGGATTGCAAGCACCTTGCTGTCAACCGTTCTCTGCTTATTCATAAAGCACCTCCATAAAGTAAATGGACGGAGTTTTTTACGCTCCGCCCACCATTTTGTTTCTTATTTCTTTCTGTTTTTAATCTGTAAGAAGATAAAGCCGCCGATAATAAAGGCGACCAAAACAACTGCTACGATTGTCTTTGCGTCCATTATTCATTGCCCTCCTTTTTCTTCTTTCTCTTGGAAGCAACAACCGTTGCAACAATACCGAGTGCAGAAGCACCTGCAAGTGCTACCCAAAGACCGGTCTTTTTGTCATCACCGGTTTTCGGTGTGTCACGAAGTTCGTTATGCATCTCGATTTCTACCGTTTCGCCGACCTTTACGGTCACTTTCTTATCGGCAGGTAAAATATATCCGGCAGATACATTGTCGCTGACCTCGGACACTGTGTATTCTCCGATACGAAGTCCATCTATGGAGATTTCGCCATTCTTATCGGTTGTAAAGGTGCTGTCATAACCGTTTACACCTGTCACTCTGAAAGTAAATCCTTCCACATTACCGTCGGAAGATGTCTTTTTGATTTTCAGGCTGCCTTTCATCGCTTCGTTGATAAAGCCGACTCCCGCTTTGTTTTCTACCTTGTAGGTGGTTTCATCTTTTTCAATGAATACGGAGTAAACGCCCTTATCAAGCACAAATCCCTCCGGTGCTTTGGTTTCTTGTACAAGATATTTACCGTAGAGAATTTCTTTCATCTCATAGATACCGGTTGCGGTTTCTTCAAGATTTCCGATAAGTTCATCGCCATCGTCCAGTTTACCGTCGCCATTAACATCCTTATACACATCAAAAGTTGCACCTGTCAGTTTGTTATCCGGATAATCAGCGTCCACTTTGGTAAGTTCAATATTACCGTAAATATACTCGTCGGTAATTTCCACTTCGATGACCTGCTCATTCTCCCCGATATTTACTTCGTAAGAAGTATCATCAAGCACAAAGCCTTCAGGAGCTTCAATCTCTCTTACAATCCATTTTCCGTAAGGAACTTTGGCAAAAGAAAAACTGCCGTCCTTTTCAGATGTGGCAGTCATAATAGCGTGTTCTTTTGTATACTCGGTTTCATCTGCTTTGAAAATGCCGATTAAAGCACCGCCCAGTGCTTCTCCGTTCTCGTCAATCTTCTTACCAGATACAGAACCGTAAATGAGTTTGTTCTCAATCGGCTTACCGTCATTTACCTTGATTTCAACCGTTTCGGTGTCCTGACCGGCATACTCGAATGTGAACGGATACTGTGTGTCGGAGAGGATATAATGTTCGTCCGTAGCAATTTCCTTGACATAGTAGCTGCCAAATGGAAGGTCTGTATTTGCAGTCGCTGCTCCGTTTTCATCAAGCGTGATAATCTCAATCAATCCGTCAGCCGGAATAACTGTGCCGCTTGAAGATACAACATCTTCTTTTGCATAGAGTCCGAAACTGATGTTTTTGATTTCATCATTCTTGCCGATACCAAAGGTTTCGTCCTGCTCTAAGATTTTTTCAAGAGAAATCTTCACTTTCTGTCGCTCGTTTACGAAGCTGGTTGCAGTTTCAGTTACCGCTACATCCTGTCCGGCATAAGTGAGTTCCACCGAATGCTTTTCTTTGTTGATGACCATACCTGTCGGTGCTTTGGTTTCTACTACCGTATATTTACCGAGATAGAGTTCCTTACTTTTAGCTGTTCCGTCCTCATCGGTTGTTACAGTATCTACTACATCGCCCTTGTGATAACGAAGTGTACCGTCCGGTGTGATAACATCTTCGTCGGCAGTGATTTCATAAACCGCACCTGCAAGTCCTTTGACCTTATACACCGGCTGATAAATCACATCTTTATCTTCCTCGCCGGATACATTGACACCAAAGAATACTTCGCCGGTTTTCTCAACGGAAATCGTACCTTTCTGTGCCATATTCGGCTTATCCACCTTAATCAATGTGATACCGCCTTCCTGTGTGGAATTTTCTTCTGTCACATCAAAAGAAACAGGAGTACTGTCGAGTACATATCCATACGGAGCCTGAACCTCAACAAGTGAATATCCCTTGCCATAGTCCAGTTTTTCAGGTGTAACAAGCTGACCGTCTGCGTCGGTATAGAATGTGTCGATGGTTGTCGGTGTAGGATAAGTAAATGTCATACTTACTTTGTTACCGGCAGGGTCATAGATTTGGAAGCCTGCACCTGCATACGGAATTGTCTTGCCTGTTTCTGCATCAACCTTTACGACCTTGATATATGACTCAAAGTTGGCATTGTTGATGAGATAACGGTAAGTCTGACCGTCCTGAGAAATGAAAACATCAAAGTCTTTCATAAGCTCACGACCTTCCCAACCTTTGGTCTGATGAACGGTATATACACCATACGGCATATCCTTTGTCTGAGCAAATCCGTTTTCATCGCAAACAATAGTATCTCTTTCATCTTTGTCGGCTTTTTCAAATGAGCCAGAAGATTTCAGATACACTTCAAATTCAGCACCGTTTTCCGGTGTCTCAATCTTGGTTTCCCCATCATCGGCATGTTTGATGATAGCGATATTGCCTTTCATAACCTGCTCTGTCACGTCATTTGCCACAAGATTGTGTTCAATCGTAAAGAGTTTTGGCTCTGCACCCACCTTGTGGATTGTCTTATCAAGGAGATAACCCTCGCTCGGTGTGATTTCTCTGATTGTCCAATCGATGTCGCAGACATATTCCTTTGTTGTGAACTGCCCCTCGCTGTCTGTCACATACTTATCCACAAGTGTGTCGCCTTTATAAATTCCGTAAACAGCACCGGAGAGTTTTGCGTCGCCCTGAGCAGTGCCTTCTTCTCGGTCACTCTTTGTTACTGTAACGCTGAACTTTTTAAGAATATTGGTAAAGTCTCGATTTGTAACCTCGTTCCATTTAATCGGTGCAGTCTGCTTTTCAGGAACGACATAACGGATTTCTGTGTCCACTTCTTCGAGCGTATATGGTGTGCTTCCGCTGATAAGCACATCTTTGAATGTTGCTACACCATTTTTGTCAGTAACCGCATATTCATCAACAGCAATACCTGCAAGGGAAGTACCGTAAAGGTGGAATTTCACACCCTCAACAAGATTATCTTCCGATGATTTAATGACCTGAAGATTACCTCTTTTGAGAACATTATTGAAGTTTACTGTTGCTACCTGACCGGCAACAACGGTTACTCTGTGAACCTCTTGCGGTACATATTTGTCGATAGATTGCTCTGTTACCGTATATACGCCCGGCATAAGGTTGTCAATCTGGAACTTACCACCGTTTGCTGTGGTAACTGTCTGATTTACTCCGTTGCCTGAAATAGTGAAATTGATACCGTCAACCTTTCCGTCCTCAGATGTTTTCACAATCTGACAAGAACCGTAGCTGACTTTCATCTTTACATATCCGCTTACAGGGTCGCTGACTTCCTGTGCGTAAGTAACAACATCCTGCACACTTGAATTTTGACCGTGCTTTCCCTCAGACCATACGATGACACCTCTGCGGACACCGTTTTTCTTACTTGCGGTAATAGTAAATTCCTTACTCGGTGCTTTATCCATTGACACCGTAAGTTTGTTTCCGCTTGTGGAAAATGTTACACCACTGATATTCGCCTTGAAATCATAATTGGAGAGTACACCGTTTGAGTCTGTAAGAGTCGCAACATATTTGCTTCCGTTCCATTCAAGTTCATTTACTTTCGCTGAACCGCTTGATTTAGTACAGAAGCTCGGCACAACTGTATGATTCTGCACACTGCTGACCATACTGTTGTAGTAATTCATAATCTTACTGCGAAGCGGATGTTTGGCATTGATAACATCTTTCACATTGCTGCAACCACTGGCTGCTTTGTGATTAAAGTTTGCGTCACGCTCTCCAACGACTGTTTCCCAAATAAGAAGCTGTGTTGCATAAGCGTGAGCAATACTGTTTGCCGCACTTTCGTTCTGCGACCTCCAGCTTGTTGAAATCGTTCCTCGATAGCCGTACTGCAAGATACGACCGATAAAGAGTCTGATTTCATCGCCGGAGATAACTCCGTTTGCTGTGATATTGTTAAAATAATTTTCATCGTACTTGTTCATACTCTGACCGGAGCTGAGTGAAACACCCGGCTCGATACAATAGGCAATATTACCGGAATATGAACCGATTGCCTTTAAGTTAGTGTGGGTAGAACTGCCGGTATGCCAACCGTTCTTCAAAGTAAGGTTACTGTGTCCCCACACACCGTCGTAATTTGCGTCGCCGTCACGAGGAAAATCAACCATATACACTTTGGTCTTTTCTCCGCTTGCAGCAAACGCTGTGCTTGTCCCAATACTCATAAAAGCACTGAGACTGAGAACCGTCGCCATAACAAACGATACGGCTCTCTTGATTTTCGTCTTTACCATCTAAGTTTCCTCCTTAAAATGAAAGAACGCACCGATTATCTCAGTGCGTCCGATACTGTATTTTATTTTGTTTTTTAGCAGTAGCCGATATAGATTTCATATTCCCCACTTTTTTGTATCTGTTCAGCCTGCTTTGAATATCGTCCTTAATGCCTGTGCGTTTGGCATTGGCGGTTATCGGATTATCCCAACAATCCGTTGCGGTACTGTCCAACTCCAAACCGATACCTTGAGCATAACTCTTGGCGTAACTCAAATAAGGATTAACATCAAAGCTCGGCTTCGTTTCTTCCGTCGGTTTTGGTTTTGTGGGTTTCACTTCTCCCTTAACTGGCGGTGTTTCCGGCTCTGGCTTCGGTTGTTGCTGTGGCTGCTCCTGTTCTTGAATACTGTCAGGCTTTTTCGTTATCTGAACGGATTCATAGCTTTTTGCAGTTTCCGCCCTACTACCTGCCGTAGAAGAAACATCCGACTTTTCCTGCTGACTCGGCTCTGTTGTTGCTTCACTTGATACTGGTTGCTCCGTTTCGGGAACAACACTTGTATCCTCTGCTTTTTCTGTTCCGTTCGTTGTTTCGGTATTACCAGCCGTAGAAGAAATCCTTTTATCCGTGTCATTTCGTGCGGTTTCTTTGGCTATGTTACCGTTACATCCGGCAAACAAAATCATCAAGCAGGCAATCATACAAACCATCCATTTCCTTCTCATAAGCTATCGCTCCTTTCGCCTTAATCGTAATCAATCAGACAAAAAACAGCAAAGGTGCGAATATCCAAACTTTTTATCATATCAGACACTTTGTTTACACTTCAAATGTGCGAACCCTTTATTAGACAGCTATAAGTTATGAGAGATAGGTATATTTAAGTGAGATAGAATATATCTTTTCAGCAAGTAAACAGTAGGTATTAGGGGGTAGAGTGTGAGAAGGGGGAGTAACAAAATCGGCTATCTGCTGTCACGGTCTGCCCGTTGCCTGAGATACTTGTTGTAATGCTCCAATGCCTTGCACACAAAGTCCTCCGTTTGGCTGATTGGGATATTTTTCGGGATGAGTTGTCGCACTCTGTCGCCCCTTAGCACAATCTTCTCTTTCTGGTTTGGCTTTTCTTCCTGCATGATGGACAGGATCACGTCCTCGTTTAGCTTGCCCTCCTCGGAGAACTTGCGCATTTTGATTGCCTGCGCGTGAGAGGGCGTACAAAGCTCCATTTCCATCGTTTCATGTAAGACCGCCTGTTCGCTTTCGGGCAGGTAAGACAGTTCGACGGCCGGACGCATGGCGATTTTACCCTCGTCAACCATGTCCAAGAGCGACGGAATCAGGTTGGTGAGGCGGATATAGCGTTGAATTTGCGTATTGCTGTCAGGAGAACTATCTGCAAGGATTTCTCTCGACGTTAGCCCCAACTTCTGTCCCAGTGGGACAGAAGTTAAATCTGTACGTTCACCTTGCTGCCTTCGCATAGCCTCCAGCTTCATCTTATAGGCAAATGCTTTCTCCGATGGCAGCACCTTTTCTCTTTGCAGGTTGCTGTCCACCATAACGATAATGGCTTCATCGTCGGTGAGTTCCCGGACAATGCAGGGCATGCCCGACTTTTGTGCCATCTCAGAGGCGAGTTTGCGGCGGTGTCCCGCAATCATCTCATACCCGCCCTCCGGCTTTGGCCGCACCATAGCAGGGACAAGCACACCGTACTGCTTTACGCTTTCCGCCATTTCTGCCATCGCTTCGTCCATTCGCACCTTAAAGGGATGGTCCGGGAAATCGCTGATTTCCGAAAGCGGAATGTCTTTGACGGTCTCACGCTTTACTGCGTCCCGTTCCTCCTGCGTGGTAAACAGATCATCTACCGAGGTCAGAAGATCGGCTGCGCTCTTTCGCTCCAATATCCAACACCTCCTTTACCAGACTGCGGTAGGCAGCTGCCGCCTTGCCTTTTGGGTCATGCAGAAAGATGCTTTTGTCCGCGGTGCTGATTTCTGCAAGACGCACCGTGGCGGGAATGACTGTCTGTAAAACGGGCAGATGCTTTCCGAAGTTGTCACGGACAGATTTCACAATGTCCCTGCGGAAGTTCGTTTCATTCGCCATCGTCAGGAACACACCGCCCACCTTTAAGCCGGGGTTGATCTGCCGTTTGATGCTCTGCACCGTACCGATTAGTTCCGTCATGTCCTCTGCCGCGAGATAATCCGCCTGCACGGGGATCAAAACGTAGTCCGAGGCCGACAGCGCATTGATGACCAGCATACCGAGGGACGGGCGGCAATCCAGCAGCACATAGTCGTAATCCCGCTTTACACTGTCCAGATATTGCCGCAGCACCGTTTCCCGGCTCATCACGTTGACAAGCCCGACTTCCACGGCGGACAGAGTTCGATTGGCGGGAACAAAGTCAAAGCCCTCCGCATGGTGCATGATCTCTGCGTGTTCTGTGATGTCATCGCCAGAGACAACATCATTCATCCGATTTGCCAGGGTCAGCGTTAGCTCATGAGGCTTGCGCTGCCCCAGCATTTTGGTGAGATCGCCCTGCGGGTCCACATCGACAAGCAGGACCTTTTTCCCCGCCTCGGCAAGGCCCGCGCCGATACAGTACACAGACGTGCTTTTGCCGACGCCGCCCTTTTGGTTGGCTACCGCAATAACCTTTGTATTTGCCATTGAACGTTTTCCTCCTTTCACAGATTTAGCCGCCTGCGGCAACAGACGGCTATGTACGGAAATGGAAAAAGCCGCTTACTCTGCGTTAGAATAAGCGGCTCTCATAAAAACGATATGTAATTGTGGGGTTTCACATCAGGCCAGCCACCTTCACGATCATTTCGTCGATGCAATCGGTGTACCTGCCCTCGCGGATCAGTTTATTCTTGCAATGAATCAGGCTGGCCATAACGACCCGCAGCTCCTCGTATGTAAGATAGAGATAATGCTTTTCTTTCTTTTTCCACCACATGACGTGCACCTCCTTTATGTGCTCATTATAGAGCCCAAGCCAAACGGAGGACAAATGTGCGAATGAACTATGCCTTCAACAGCCTTTTATATATGGTAAGATCTTCTTCGCCAAAAACATTGAAAATCACACGTTCTATAGAGTCGTTCCCGGCAAGAAAATCCTTGACGGTTTTTATGGCGATTTCTGCGGCTCTCTCTTTTGGAAAATGGAACTCTCCGGTCGAAATACAGCAAAACGCAATGCTTTTGCAATCGTTGGCGTCCGCCAGTTCGAGGCAGGAACGATAGCAGGAAGCAAGCAGCTCACAGTCCTTTTTCGTCAAGGGACCGGTGATAATGGGGCCGACAGTGTGAAGGATATATTTGCTGGGCAAATTGAATGCCGGGGTAATTTTCGCTTTTCCTGTGGGCTCGTCATAGCCCTGCTGATTCATAATGTCATCACAGAGCAATCTTAACTGAATACCGCTCCGGGAGTGAACGATGTTGTCAATGCAGGAATGAAGAGGGTAAAAACAGCCGCGCAGCGCGCAATTCGCCGCATTGACGATGGCATCAGCTTTCAGTGTGGTAATGTCTCCTTGCCACAAAACAATTCGATTGTCAGAGGGAATTGGACTGAGCTTATCGCCGTCAATAATTCCGAGAGCGTCACGTTCGGCAGCGAGGTACTCATCTTGAATATCTAAAAACTCTTGGCTGATCGGCTTGGGGGAGCGGACGTTCATCAGGCTTCGCAGCAAGTCTTTTTGTTCTTTTTCGCTCTCTGGAACTGTAATGCGCTTGTATCTGCGATCTTCTTCCAACAATCTGTCTATCAAATATTTTCTCTGCTCATTATGTGTCATACTTTATACGCCTCCTTGCAATCCTTGTAGGAGATTATCTTTATGTAGTTCTCTCGCGACGGACGATGATACTCAATCTCCCAAATGGAAACGGTGCTTCGGTTTACGCCCATCAGCTCCGCGAATTTTCCCTGAGAAATACCGAGAGATGATCTGATTTCTTTTATCCTTGCCCCATATCCTGGCATGAGGAAACGGGTGTAATCGTCTAACAGCAGGTCCACATCAATGCCAAGAGCTTCAGACAGCTTCAAAGCCTGTTCATAGTAGATTTCTTGAAATTGCTTCTCGTAATTGACAATCTCCGTCGCAGGAACCCCGATCATTTCTCCAAGCTGCGCTTTCGACAAGCCCTTAGATGAACGATAGTATTCCAGCTGCTGATACGGCGGCGCAGATGCCTCGACCTTTGGGAAATCAAAGGTTAATTGCATCAAGCAACGGCCTTGATGGAATTGATAGACGCCTGTGTGATTGTGTGTGGTATCGGATTGTCAATACACCCATGACAAGGGACAAAACAGCCTAACATTGCACTGTTAGCCGCATTTACAATAGCGTCTACTGACAGACGGGTAATATCGCCCTGCCATAAGTAAATTCCCGGTTGCATTATTGGAATATCTAATAATGAGATAACGCCCTTTCGAGTACATTCTTCCTGTAAATAAGCGTCCTGTATTTCTAAAAATTCTTTTGTAACTGCTTTGGGTGGGCGAATATTCATAAGAGAACGTAACAGATTTTTTCTTGCTGTGACCTCCGCAGGAATATCTGTTGATTTTAATATGTCATTTTCATTTATCAGATATTTTATCAAAAAAGTAAGTCGTTCCGTCTGTGTCATAACGTCCTCCTTTCTATTGCCCGCACGGGGCATATCTCTATACATTTTCCACAATGCAAACAATGTTCCTGCTGTATCTTTGCAGGACAGGAAAAAATATCAATACAGCTTTGCGGGCAGACATCAGCGCAGCGTTTACAGCCGTTGCATTTATCTGTAATGAAAAAATATGATGTATGGTTTTCCATCCCACCGAATGAAAACTGTTCCCGAAAAATGGGCTGTCTGCTCAAATCGAAATATTCTCCGCTGCCTTTGTAGATTTGAAATACCGTCAATGCCGTCCGGCTTTCCTCATTTGGATAAATGGCGTTCATATATGGGTTTTTTTCAAATATTTCTGATAACCGTTCCTGCCCGATTTCCTTTGTTTCTCCACGCAGGGTAACAGATTTACTTGATAATGTGTCAGTCCCTTTCATTCCCGTAAATGAAATAAAAGGCTGCTTTTTAAGCCGTTCATAAAAGGCTTTCCCTTTAGCTGTCAGAAAATAAAGCCCGTCCTTATCTGATAACATAATATCAATCACACAAGTAACCGGGAAATGGTTTTCGTCAGTTGTGGCAAAAACAACGGAATGAATATCCTGCTGTATCATTTTCAAATACTTTTCTGCACTCATATTTCCTCCTGTAAGAAGTCCCCTGCCTTTATGGGGCAGAGGACTTCAACATTTGACTGGATAATGGTCTGCTTATTCTGCCACAACGGAAATCCTCTGCTGAATGTGGTTTCCGTTTAATGCTTCATCAACCATAGCAACCGCATAGTCGGCATAGCTGATTACACTTTCTCCTTTGGAGTTCAATGTCAGTTCTTCGCCGCCTAAGATGTATTTGCCTGTTTTTGCTCCGTCTGCCTGAAAATCTCCGGCAGGGCTTACATATGTCCACTGCACATCTTTACGCTGACGCAGCTCGCCAAGGGCTTTCGCCATAGCTGCGGCGAGAG
>ERZ780150.1168-NODE-1168-length-18226-cov-3.483077_pt1 | contig 18226 bp, 16 predicted proteins | sample MGYA00511019_ERZ780150 | MGnify/ENA primary metagenome ERZ780150 (study PRJEB29588, sample SAMEA2151633) | human gut metagenome | biome: human gut; feature: human-associated habitat; material: faeces | place: Denmark | collected 2008/2010 ...
TGACCTTGGGGCGATTTATGGACAGTGTGTAATGCGTAGATGTGAGGAGAAAAATTAATGATATATTATGTAGTATTGCTTCTATTCATAATTTTTCTAGGAAAAATAGATTATTGGAACGACTCCAATGCAAAAAGAAAAAAATATTTAATAATTACTTTTGCAGCCATCATCATTCTCGCTGCAATGAGAAGTTGGACAGTTGGAATTGATTTGAGAAATCAGTACGCAAAAGCATATCAAACGATTGCAAATATGTCGTGGTCATCATGGGAAAACCTTCGATATGAATGGGGTTATTTCGCTTATTGTAAGATTTTATCCTATATAAGCAATGATGTACATTTTTTCATAGCGATAACAGCGTTGGTGACTTGCGGAAGTGTCGGATATTTTATTTATAAAAATTCTAAAGACGTTGCAATGAGTACATTTTTATATGTGGCTTTGTGCCAGATGTTTATGTATTATACCGGTTTAAGACAAATATTGGCAATTTCGATTTTACTCGTTACGACGGAAGCGATAAAGAAGAGACGTTGGGTGATATTCTTTTTAGGAGTATATATAGCCACTTTGTTCCACAGTTCTGCAGTTGTGGGATATATTCTTCCAATGTTCTATTTTTTGAAATTCAAACGGAAAGAAATAGTTGTTACCTTGACAGCGGTTGGAGTAACACTATTTGCATCGCAGACCGTTTTTTCATATGCATTGACGATCTTTGATAAATACGAAAAGGGCTATACAAGTAGTTCTGTATTTTCAAGAGGGTATATAAACAACTACTCTATCTTAACAGGTACTATTTATATTGCATTGTTTGTTATAATTTACTTGACTGTGGCTTGGAAAAAAGAACTGAAAAAAAATGATGATAGAATATTTAGATTCAATTTATCTAAAACAAAACTAATAAGGAGTCATGTAGAAGATTTTACGCTCCCAGAGGGACTCTTAATGTATGGATCTTTACTTGCGTTGATTTTTCAGCTATTCACGTTTACAGTTAATATTTTAACAAGGTTTAGATTTTATTATATACCGTTTCTTTATATATCTATTCCACTGGCTGTAGAAAAAACGTCAGGTCGGTATAAGAAACTAATTAGACAGGGAATATATGTGGTTCTTACTCTGTACTTTATGTATGTCTGCTATTATTTGGCAGGCTCACAATGGGGTGTTGTTCCATATAAATTCTTTTGGGTAGATTGAAGGTGAATATTAAAATGGAAAAAATCGGAATAGTTTCATTATATTATAATAGCGTGAACTATGGTGGATTGGCGCAGGCGTATGCGTTAAATAAATACTTTATGGATTTAGGATATGAAAGTAAACTTATTTCCTATGATAGAATAAGAAAAAAGAAGGCGGCCCCAGAGCAAAAGCGGCAAATAACAAGTATGTCTTTTGGAGAGATAGTTGGAAAATGCTATAGAAAGACCGCAGAAAAACTGGGACAAAAGTTCTATGCAAAAAGACTTGACGCAAGAAAGATTCAATTGAAGCAATTCCGTGATGCAATTCCGCATTCAGTTCGATATACGGAAGACACAATTTCACAATGCGAAAAAGAGTATGACATATTTGTAAGTGGTAGCGACCAGATATGGAAACCGGGGGTTGTAGATTCCGGCTTTACTTTTGATTTCTTAAAGAAGCCTGAAAAGAAAACGGTATTCTCCTATTCTTCAAGTGTTTCAGTAAAAGAACTGCCGGAAGACTATATTCGCTTTATGGCAGGTTCTCTGAAAAAGTATAAAGCAGTTTCTTTGAGAGAAGCAACAACAGCAAAACAGTTTAGAATTGCGTTTGATAGAGATGTTTCAGTTACGGTTGATCCGGTATTGTTAATTGATGAACTCATCTGGCAAAAGATGGCTGGAAAGAAACTTTTAGATGAAAAATATGTATTTTGTTATATGCTTGGCGATAACGTAGAGCAACGTCAGGATATAAAGAAATATGCAAAGTCTAAAAATTTAAAACTTGTAACATTACCGTATATTAAGCAAAGCAGTCGCTTTGAATTCCGAGTAGAAGACCTCACTTTTGGGGACAAGCAAATGTTTGAAGTTGGGATGCCGGAATTTTTAAGTCTGATTAAATATGCAGACACTGTTATAACGGATTCGTTTCATGCGGGTGTCTTTTCGTATATATTTAGGAAAGAATTTTATCTTCTAGAGCGACCTACTAAAAATCCAAACGATGTGATGAATGTTAGAATTTATGATTTGCTTTCTTTATATGGACTACCAAATCGTCTGGTCAAGTTTGGTGAAAGTTTGCAAGCCAAGGATGATGCAAAAATAGATTTCACACGGGTGGAGAAAAAAGTGTCATCCGCAAGACAATACTCGAGGGGATATTTGCAGAAAGCTTTGAATGAAGATGAAGAATAATGGAGATACCAAAATGACAATCGACACAAAGAATATAGATAGTTTAGACTGTGTAAAAGGAGTAGCGTGCATTTTTGTAATATTAATTCATTGTACATTCCCCGGAGTATTTGGGGAAACGCTTCGGTCGATAGCAAGATTTGCAGTACCATTGTTTTTTACAATTACGGGTTACTTTCTATTGGATTCAAATGGAAATGTGACGAAAGTACGTGTGTTAAGGAAAATGGGGCATATTGTAAAAATTACGATTCTAACCGATGTCTTTTATATGATATTTAGATTTTCCTGTTTCTGCATACTTGGGGGGGGGTACAGTACAAGAGGTCTTTGTCGAGTATTTGACATCTGAAAAGATCGTGAGATTTGTATTAACAAATTCTCCGCTCTTTTATTCCCATCTCTGGTTTTTATACGCATTGATTTACTCGTATTGGATGCTATATGCTATCTGCCCCAAAACAATCGGCGGAAACTGGAAGTGTATGTATGTTATAATGGCATTTGTTACATTTACATTGTTGAGTGAAGTATTACCGGCATTTGGAGTCAAAAGAAGCTTTACTGTATTTCATATTGGAATTCATAACTTCTTCTTACTTAGAGCGTTGCCGTTTATTGTTATGGGACTGATACTTCGGGAAAATAGTTACCGAATTCAAGCATTAAAAAATTACAGTAAAGAAAAAAATATATTATCTATTGTAATTTTTGCGGGAGTATCAGTGCTAGAGCGATTCATATTCGTAGATTCTCAGTTTTATATTGCATCGTATGCTATGGTTGTACTAATTCTTATATACTGTATTAGAAATGCAGATTGTTTTTCAAATGGGCTGAGATATATCGGAAAGAAATTATCGCTTTATGTGTATGTGATTCAGTATGCAATTATTGAAATTTTGGATTATTTTTCAACAAGAATTGTTCCGGAACGATTTATGACTACCTTTAATTGGATTAAACCAATACTATGTATAGCGGTGGTTTTGGGTATCTCGACAGTTATGACAACGGCTTTTGATAGAATAGTCGGGGTTAGATGACAAACACATTAAAAAAGAGAGAAAGATAAATACGTAAGCAACAATATTATTAGTAGTTTTAGTACATGTTGCAGATGGATATCTGAGTGTTGGTGCATTTCTGAATATAAAACGGCTTTGCTGGCTATTTATAATCTCATTTATGTCTTTACATGCCGCTATTTTATTGTCTTTCTGGTTATGTATTTTATCTAACGTATTGCCAAAAGCGAATGGAAAAGAAGAATTTCTGTTCACAGATTATAAATCTTGTATGGATATATACTGCTTTTTCAGTGGCTTTATGGATCTTCAAAATACTATTTTCGTACAGCGTAAACACGCAGTTCGGTGTAAAAGATTTGTTGATGATTCCTCTAAAACCATTAGGAAAATTTTGGTACATTTATGTATTGATTTTTGTTTACCTAACATTGTAAAGCTCTTTTCATTTGGAATTTTGGCTCCACTTAAAAGCATATTATACAATTTCTTTCTCTTTTATTTAGGTATTTTATGGCAAAACATAAAAAAGATGAAAAAAAACGAAAAGTTGATTTTGGCTGTGACTAGTTTAGTAGCAGCAGGTAGTTGGGGCATTTATATATTAGAGAAGCTGTCGATACATAAAATACCGGTTGAATGTACATTTGATGGGGTGGCATTCTGCGTTTTGGCTATTTTTGTTTTTTTACCGCAGTAAAGATATTTAGTTTTTTAGGAAAATATAGTCTTGAAATATATACAATGCACACCGTCCTTACTGCGGCAAATCATAGTATTTTAATCGGAGAGGGGCAGAAACTTATTAAACGTGTCTTTGAATTTCATAATAAGTGCTGCAGTTCCAGTGTTGGTTGCAATTATTTTGAAGAAGTTAAGCTACATAAATGGATATATAAGCCGAAAATTAAAGTGTTTATGCCAATGAAATGCAATTATATGATAATAATAGAGAAAATTTAGGTGATATAGAAATGAAAATAAGTCAACGAAAAGCAGGCGTTATAATTTCCTACATGGGACAATTGGTCCATGTTTTAACGGGATTTATTTATACGCCTATAATGCTGCGGCTTTTGGGTCAAAGCGAGTATGGATTGTACCAGTTAGTAAATTCTGTCGTTTCGTACTTGAGCTTACTAAGTCTTGGATTCGGTGCTTCTTATATGCGCTTCTATTCCAGGGAAAAGGCGGCAGGAAATAAAAAAAATGTAGCAAAAGTAAATGGAATGTTTATGCTAATTTTTTGCACAATATCAGTGATTTGTTTGCTTTGCGGCATTATTATGATAGGAAATATACATAGCATCTTTGGAAATGGTCTTACCGAAAGTGAGTATCAGACCGCAAGAGTGTTAATTCTTTTACTGATAATTAATATGGCACTAACATTTCCAAATAGTATCTTCAATTGTATTGTTACATCTCAGGAACGATTTTTGTTTCAAAAGAGTTTGATTTTAGCACAGTACATATTAAATCCGTTTCTTACTTTACCGCTTCTTATGCTAGGCTATGGATCAGTAGGTATGGTTTCTGTTGCTACTGTTTTGACAGTAGGTGCCCTGCTTCTTAATGTATATTATTGCTTCCATAAGTTACATGCGAAATTTTGCTTTAAGGGGCTTCGCTTTTCCACATTAAAAGAAATGTGGGTATTTACCTTTTTCATATTCCTCAATCAGATTATAGACCAAATCAATCTTAATGTTGATAAATTCTTGTTAGGAAGATTAGCGGGTACAGTATCTGTTGCATTGTATGGTGTAGGAAGCCAGTTAAACACGTTATACATGCAGCTTTCGTCATCGGTGTCAAATGTTTTTGTTCCTAGAGTAAATACGATTGTTGCCAATAAAGAAGGAAATGATAAATTAAGTTATATCTTTATTAAAGTTGGTAGAATTCAGTTTATGATAATGGCACTAGTTCTTTCTGGATTCGTTTTTTATGGAAAGTATTTTATTGGAAAATGGGCAGGAGCGGGATACGATCAATCTTATTGGGTGGCATTCTTTTTGATGCTGCCCGTAACAGTACCGCTGATACAAAACATCGGAATAGAGATTCAGAGAGCAAAAAATATGCATCAGATTAGATCTATTGTATATTTCCTGATTGCAGTATGTAATGTTGGCATAAGTATTCCGTTAATTAAATTGTATGGCCCGGTAGGTGCAACGATTGGTACAGCAATTGCACTGTTATTGGGAAATATAATATTTATGAACTGGTATTATTATAAAAAAATTGAGTTGAATATTCCACTGTTTTGGAAGAACATTTTTTCTTTATTGGTTTCCATGATACCAGCTTTTATAGTGGGTATTTTGACATCAACAGTATTTAAATGTACATCTATTACTAGATTATTAATTTATATACTGATATATTCGATTGTCTATGCACTGTCGGTCTATTGCTTTGGAATGAATTCCGAAGAGAAGCAATTGATAGATAAGTCGATAAAGAAATTGATTCATAAATAATAAAGGGGGGATATATTGTATGGAAAAATACTATACAAATGAGAGAAACGTGCAGATGCTTATTTATCTTCTGAAAGAACACGGCATAAGAAAAATTATAGCGAGTCCTGGCACTACAAACTTAACATTTGTTGGTAGTGTTCAAAATGATTCCTATTTTCAGGTTTATTCATCAGTAGATGAAAGATCAGCTGCATATCTGGCATGTGGAATGGCAGAAGAAAGCGGCGAACCGGTTGTGTTGAGTTGTACAGGAGCAACGGCGTCTCGTAATTACTTCCCAGGTTTAACTGAGGCGTATTACAATAAGATTCCGGTCTTGGCGGTAACATCTACGCAACATCCGGGAAGAATAGGGCACAATATGCCACAAGTAATTGACAGGACGAATCAACCTAATGATACAGTGCTCATGAGTAAGCAAGTAAGAGCAATTGCTACAGAAGAAGATGCATGGGACGCAGTGGTTTCAATTAATGAAGCACTACTTGAACTTCGACATCGTGGTGGAGGCCCAGTTCACATTAATTTGCAAACAACATATAGCCGTGATTACTCTGTACAAAAGCTTCCTGCTATTCGCGTGATTAATCGAATTTGCTATAAGGATGCTTTACCTAAATTGAAAGTAGCAAGAGTTGGGATATTTGTTGGGGAACATGTGAAATGGTCCGCAGATTTGACTGCAAATGTAGAAGTATTTTGTGAGAAGTATAACGCAGTTGTTTTCTGCGATCAAACAAGTAATTATAAGGGAAGATATGCCGTTTATCCTCACCTTGTTTGTAGCCAAGATATGTATCAGGCCGATGTAAAAAATGTAGATATCTTGATTCATATAGGAAATATCTCTGGTTCAAGTATGCATATGTGCCCCAAAGAGGTATGGCGCGTGAATCCTGATGGAAAAGTCCGTGATACATTTAGAAAACTTAAATATGTATTCGAAATGGAAGAAATCGACTTTTTCAAAAAATATAATGAAAGAGTAGCCGTAACAAAGTTGAATTCATTCTTTGATGAATGGAAAATTGAGTGTGATAAGTTTGAACAGAAATCATATGTACTTCCTTTTTCAAATGTATGGATTGCGAAGCAAACAGTGGCAAAACTGCCGGATAACGCATCTGTTTATTTTGCAATCTTAAATACATTAAGAAGTTGGGATTATTTTTCAGCCCCACAGGGAATAACTGGATATTCTAATACAGGTGGCTTTGGAATTGATGGAGGACTTTCAACAATCATTGGCGCATCTCTTGTAAATCCTGATAAGCTTTATTTTGCAATTATCGGCGATTTGAGTTTCTTTTATGATATGAATGTTTTGGGAAATCGACATGTAGGAAACAATATTAGAATTTTGCTTTTAAATAATGCTAGCGGTACCGAATTTACAAATTATAATCATCCAGGTGCTGAATTTGGGGAAGATGCAAAAGCCTACATTGCTGCAGCAGGTCACTTTGGTAACAAGTCGGAAAAATTGGTTCATCACTATGCTGAGGATTTAGGATTCACCTATCAGAGCGCACATACAAAGGAAGAATACTTGGAACACTTAGAGGATTTCGTGAGTGCCACTAGTACATCTCAATCGATGGTATTTGAAGTGTTTACAAACAGTGAAGATGAGAGTCAGGCAATTCATATTATGCGTTCGCTTGAGGTAGATTCTAAAATGGCAACAAAAAGTAAAATTAAGGCCGCCATTGGAAAAGAACGAGTGGCAACGTTAAAGAAGATTATAGGAAAATAAAGGGGAAAATGTATGACAGTAAAAAGCAGATTGAAACTGGCAGCAAAATGTTTACTGGGAAAAGATATTACCCCTAAAGTAACAAAACATGAGTATGTTTTAGCATATACAGAAAAAGAAAAATTTGGCGGGTATACGGTTCTCGTTACCGGGGGAACCGGTGCAATAGGGTCTGCTATTTGCTATGAACTAGCTGTAATGGGGGCAACGGTCGGCGTGTGTGGACGCTCAAAGGAAAAAATCGAAAATACAATTCAGTTTATGACAAGTGCGTCAAAAGATATAGCAAGCAGACTGCTACCTGTCGTAATTGATATTACAAATGAGGATCAAATCGAACAGGGAATTGCCGAATTTGTTAAGCATTGTGGCAAAATCGATGTGATGGTTAATAATGCAGGTGGACAGCCTGGTGTGGTTGGAAGCATGTCTAAGCCTTTAGTTGAAAAGCAGACGAATGAAATCGATTTGATTTTGAATACTAATCTTCGTGGGACAATTTTGTGCTCTAAAGCTGTAGCACGATATATGATTGAACAGAATTCGGGTCATATAATCAATATGGCATCGGTAATTGGTATGGGCGGAAAAGGAAAGTTCAGTGATTATGCGGCAACAAAGGCCGGAATTATAGGATTTACAAGATCTCTTGCGTTGGAACTGGCGGATAATCACATCCGGGTTAATAGCATCTCTCCAGGTTTTGTTAATCAGACTCCCTTTGACTTGGGATCTGAAGAAAGATGCACTAATAAAACTGCGCTTAAACGTGCTGGATATACAAAGGAAGTTGCAAATGCTGTTTCTTTCTTGATGGAAGATGAATACATAACGGGACAAAATATTGTTGTGGATGGAGGCAGAAGTTTAGGACTTTATGGAGATTGATAACGTAATAATAGGGTCAAACGAAAAGGGAACAGGCGTTTTGAACGCATCTTGAACTCAATTTCACTTAAATCTGAACTTTGCAAATAAGTTGCACTAGTTACCTCAAAAAGACTCAAAATTCGTAACCGATGAATAACCTACCGTTCCCAAGATTCGCTTCATTGTGAAATAATAGATCAAGTACTTGGCTTTCCATGAAAAAGGAAGGAGTATTCTAATGAATAAAAACCAGAGAAATAAACGACATACCGTTCATAAAAATGAGTGATGCTAATACAAAATGCCGTACGAGCGGTCTTGATAATAAAGACTGGTGTGAGCAGCAAGGCATTCCTATCAGTACTTTTTTATACAAAATCACAAGGCTTCGTAAAAAAGCATGTGGCATTCCGCCAGCAAACCATCGTGTGGTCAAAGAGTGCCAGCAGGTGGTTCCTCTACCAATCATAGATGAAGCAGCTCAGTTGTATGAGTGTATTTCAAACAATGCAGACACTGACAAAGCAGCTCCGGCATTGATTTTAAAAGCAGGTGGATACTGTATTAAAATATCCAACCATGCAGCCAGGGATACTATCATGAATACATTATCTGTGCTGCAGGAGTTATGTTAGGTGAATTATCCGGAGTTAGTATTGACGGTCTGATGGCAATTATCGGGGATACTTATGATTTGGATCCCTATGCCAATGCACTCTTTCTCTTCTGTGTCAGAAAGAAAAATACAATCAAAGCACTTCATTTCGACAAGGATGGGTTTGTCTTATATCTAAAAAGACTTGATAATGGCTGCTTTCAATGGCCCAAAGATGCTTCTGAGGTACGCCCGCTTACAAGACAGGAATTCCGCTGGCTTATGGAAGGATTGTCAATTGAACAGCCAAAAGCAATCAAGGCTGTAATCCAGAAAAAGGATTTCTGATTTTTTTACAAAACAGAAAAATAATAAAGTAGATTTTGCAAAAAAAGCGCTGCTTTTACCAGTTATCCACATGCTGTTCCAGATAGTCGTAGAACAGCAACGGGCATACATCCAGACACAGAATGTCCATATGGCAGAAAAAGATTCCCGCATGGCAGAGAAGGACGAAACAATTGCTGAACTTCGTAAGCTTGTAGACGAACTCCAGTCACTGAAAGCAAATCTGGAAGAAACTCTTAGGGAACTCCGCAGACAGCTTTTTGGCACGGCATCCGAAAAAACAATTCTTCCTCAGGAGAAGGCTGTGGGAGATACGGCGGCGCAGGAAGATAAAACTCCCATCAAGTTAAAGGAACATACGCGGGAACGTAAAGCAAAGGCCAAACGGGAAGAGCTTTATGCAAATCTTCCCATACGTGAAGTGAAGATTTCTCTTACGGAGGAACAGCGCCGTTGCGAATACTGTGACAGTGAGATGGTAACCATGACCTATACACAGGTCCGTGAGGACATCAGAATCACACCTGCCAAAGTGGAACAGATCCGCCTGATGCAGGAAGTAGCCATATGTCCGGAATGCAGAAAAGATGGAGACGGAACATTCGTAAAAGCGAAAGTCAGCGGAACGAAGAGTGAAAAGCTATGCGATTGGACGCAAAGGATTTTTATTCCACACATCTGTTGCCGGGGCAAATGCAAGTGCAATCATATACAGCATGATTGAAACAGCAAAAGCAAACAACCTGAATGTGTTCCAATATCTATACACGGTACTGCTGTGTATGCCGGACTACAAAAATGAGTCCGAAGATATCGAACATCTACTTCCGTGGAGTGATTTTATAAAAGAACACTGTACAGGTTTAATTGATGTAGAAAATATCACAGCGGAGAAGCATGCTCCCTTGCAAATTTAAATCTTATATCACCAAAGGAAAACTGGGCAATATGGTAGGTTATTCATCGCTTACTATTGCAAAAACCTTTTCATTAAATTATTCACATTTCCTCCCACCCCAAAAGTCACAATAACACAACAAATATCAAAATATCACAATTGTCCCCTCCCCCTCCCACAATCTATAATAAACCCATCAAATAAAGGAGGGGGTTCCCAAATGAAAAAGAAAAAACTACTAAGCATTCTTCTTTCCGCCGCCCTGGCATTTTCCCTTACCGCCTGCGGCAATTCCAACAATGAAGCCCAGACTTCAAACTCAGCTTCATCATCCACATCAACCACAACAACAGAATCAAAAGACGCCTCAGCGTCCGATGCCGACGCCAACACCGACACCGCAGCCGCAGAGGCTGATCCCTTCGGCAAATACGCCGACCCGCTGGAAATCCATTTCGTCCGCGCCACGGATGACACCATTGAGACAAACGTTCTCGCCAACCTGCCGGGCCAGACCCTGGAGGATAACTTCTGGCTTGATACCTATGAGGACGAGCTTGGCATCAAGGTAGTCTATGACTGGATTGTAAAAGGCGACGACGAATTCAACCAGAAAATGAACGTATCCATGGCCAGCGAAGAACTTCCTGACGTGATGTGTGTAACGGCGACACAGATGATGCAGCTCATCGACGCAGGTCTGGTTCAGGAAATGGGACCGGTTTTCGAGCAGTATGCCACCGATTTCACTAAAGAGGTTATGAATCAGGAGGGTGATTCCCCGTTCCTTGCAGGCCAGAAGGACGGCGTGCAGTACGGCCTGCCTGTAACCGGCGGAAGCGTGGACTCCGTTGACCTGATGTGGATCCGGACAGACTGGCTGGAGAAACTAAATCTTGAGGTTCCCACCACCATGGATGAAGTCCTTACCATGGTTGACCAGTTTGTAAACGCCGATTTTGACGGCAACGGCGCCAAGGATACCGTAGGTATCGGCGTGGCCGGAACCAGCATGCTGGGCGGCGGCTTCGGCGGTCTGAGAGGCTTCTTCAACGCTTACGGCGCATATCCGGGAATCTGGGTAGAAAAAGACGGCCAGCTGGCTTACGGTGCGATTCAGCCGGAATGTAAAACAGCACTCGCAGCGCTTCATGAGATGTATGAAAAGGGCTACATTGACACAGAATTCGGCGTTAAGGATTCCACCAAGGCAGGAGAGGCTGCAGCAGCCGGAAAATGTGGTTTTACCTTCGGACAGCAGTGGCTTTCCCTCACTCCCTTCCAGTCCTGCAAGGACAACGATCCGGACAGCCAGTGGTCCGCATATCCGCTTCCTTCCGCAACGAGCGAACCGGCTGTTGCACAGGCGGATCTGGGCACCAACAGATGGATCGCCGTAAACAAAAATTTTGAACATCCGGAAGCAGTTGTAAAAATGATAAATCTCTTTATTGAGAAATGTTGGGGCGAGACCGGAGACAATGGTAAATATTATGCGCCGCCAGAGGCAGAAGGCGTATGGAAGCTTTCTCCTATCCAGTGCTCCATGCCTCATAAGAATCTGCAGGCCTACCTGGACATCGAAGCAGCCCGTCAGTCCGGCGATACCTCTTCCCTGACAGGAGAAGCGAAATCCATCCAGGATAAGCTGGACAGCTATTATTCCGGAAGCGATGAAGGCTTCGCTCTTTGGGGATGGGAAAGAATTTACGGACCCGATCCCAGCTCTTATTCATCAATCAATGCCATGAGCGAGGATAACCGCATCATGATCAATAAATTTGTGGGAGCGCCCACCGAGACCATGACAGAAAAGCTTTCCACACTGGAAACCATGAGGGATGAGGTATACACCAAAATCATTATCGGCGAAGCTTCCATCGATGAATTCGATACCTTTGTTGAAGATTTCAACAAGCTGGGCGGAAGCGATATGACAGCAGAAGTAAATGAATGGTATTCTTCTGTTAAATAGGCGGAAAAGGTAACCTGTGACCTGTGACAGCCGGAGGCTTTGGGCATACAAACAAAACCTCCGGCTTTTCCGGTCCGTTAGTATAAAAATCTGTGCCGGCATCGGCCCTCGCTGCCGGCAGCATGGAGGACTGTTATATGGCAGCTGGCAGACAAAAAACAAAAAAGAAAAATGCGATCCGAAGGGAGCTTCCCCTGCATCTCATGCTGGTTCCCGGAATTATTTTCACTGTTATATTTTGTTATATCCCAATGGCGGGCATGGTAATCGCCTTCCAGAAGTTCATTCCGGCCAAAGGCCTGTTTGGAGACCAGAAATGGATAGGCTTTGATAACTTTACATATCTGTTCAATATGCCGGGAGCAATGTCAGCCTTACGCAACACCGTTGTCATTGCTTTTTTTAAAATCGTTCTCGGCCTGATTGTGCCGATTACCGTTGCCATCCTTTTAAATGAAGTACGTTCCAATAAATTCAGGAAAACAGTGCAGACAGCCATATATCTTCCTTACTTCCTGTCCTGGGTCGTTCTTGGAGGCGTTATGATAGATATTCTTTCTCCCTCCCAGGGTATCCTGAATCAGGTTCTGAATTTCTTTGGAATAGATTCCATTTTCTTCCTGGGCAGCAATAAATGGTTCCAGCCCACTATCATCATGACGGATGTCTGGAAGGGCTTCGGCTCCGGTACGGTGGTTTATCTCGCCGCCATCACCGGAATTGATCTCAGCCTGTATGAGGCCGCGACGATGGACGGTGCGAACCGCTTCCAGAAAATGTGGCACGTGACACTGCCGGGCATACGGATGATCGTTGTGCTCATGTGTGTGCTTTCCCTGGGAAATGTACTGAACGCCGGGTTTGATCAGGTTCTGAACCTCTACAGCCCCCAGGTTTACGAGACCGGCGATATTATTGATACCTTTATATACCGCATCGGCCTGATTGACGCGCAGTTCGGGCCGGCGACGGCAATGGGCGTGTTCAAGTCCGCCGTATCCTGTCTCTTCATTTCCGTATCCTACTATGTTGCATATAAATTTTTCGATTACCGGATCTTTTAACGTAAAAACGGAGGGGCAAGCCTTATGAAAATGAATACAAAAACACAAAAAAGCGGTGTGAAGGTCAGAGAATCCGTGGGTTCCCGTATTTTTACAATTATCAATACCCTGATTCTCGCCTTCCTGGCGCTGATCTGCATCCTTCCCCTGATCAATATCCTGGCGATTTCCCTCAGCTCCAATGCCGCGGCCACAGCCGGGCTGGTGAAGCTGCTGCCGGTGGATTTTACCCTGAAATCCTATGAATACGTGGCAAAAAGGGCAGCTTTCTGGAAATCCCTTGGGGTGACGGTGATCCGGTGCCTGCTGGGCGTATCGCTGAACGTAATCATGTGCGTCCTTGTAGCCTATCCGCTGTCCAAGGATAACCGCAAACTGAAGCTGCGCACGGTATATACCTGGTTCTTTTTTATCACCATGCTGATCAATGCGGGACTTATCCCATGGTACATGACGATTAAAAGCGTGCATCTGCTGGGAACCATCTGGGCGCTGGTGCTTCCGGGAGCAGTGCCCGTATTCAGCGTGGTGCTGATGCTGAATTTTTTCCGGGCGATACCGGAGGAGCTGGAGGAGGCCGCTTTCATGGACGGAGCAGGCCACTGGAATATCATGGCCAGGATCTATGTGCCGCTGTCCAAGGCCAGCATTGCCACCATCTGCCTGTTCGCACTTGTTTATCACTGGAATTCCTGGTTTGACGGCATCATCCTCATGAACAAACCCACACAGTATCCCCTGCAGAGCTATCTGCAGACCATCATTATCCAGGGGGACACCTCCGTCAACAACAGCACCACGGACTGGCAGACAATGGCGCTGATCTCCGACAGAACCGTAAAATGCGCGCAGATTTTTCTGTCCACCCTGCCTATTGTGGCAGCTTATCCTTTTTTACAGAGATATTTTGTAAAAGGAATGGTTATGGGTTCTGTAAAAGGGTAGTAAAGCGAAGCACTCCGGATAGCCGGGCTGCTGCAGTAATACAGCCGGCAATTCGCTGGCTGTCTTCCGGAAAAATGCAAAATCACAGGCCGTTATGCTAAAATAGTGTTGGTCCGGCCATAATTACCGTTGGAAGAAGCAAGTGAAAAACGCTTCCGTCCTGCAGAACGGCCGGGCAGATTGGGGGAGGCAGATGTACCATTCCAGAACATTTCATAAAATGCTGATTTCCATTACACTGGTATGCCTTTGTTTCTATGGGATCGGACTGTTCAGCAATCAGTACAGCAGGAATGTGCTGTCCCATCAGATCCAGGACACGTTGGATTCCAAGGTCCATTTCTGGGAGGAACAGCTTCAGCAGGAAACCGACAGCCTTCTGCTGACGCAAAGCAGCCTGACGAATGACGCCAGCCTTCTCAAGCTCCATGTGGCCTGGGACAGCCTGAGCAATTACCAGCGTTATGAAGCGGTGAAACAGTTTTCCTACCGCCTGCTGAATGTAAAGGTACTCCACAGCATTGCCGCGTCCATCAAGACCTACTTCCCGGACAGGAAAATCGTAATCAGCGCCGACAGCCCCATCCTGGACAGCTATGAGGAGGACGATTACGGAGATTTCAGGCAGGCCTGTCTGAATGAGGACGGGAGTATCTGCCTGACCATCTTTTTCCCTTACAATATGAATCCGTCCAACCGGAAAATCCCCCATTTTTACATAAGAACCACCATCACACCGAAAACGCTGCAGGGTAAACTGGAGGAAATGCTGGGAGAGGATGAGGGCACCGTTTTTTTGCTGAACCAGGACGGCACCGTACTGGCCGGTTCCGGGAAAAAGCTGGAGGAGGACATCGCTTCCGTTCCGGTTCTCGCTTTAGTTCAGGAGAAAATCCGCACAGCAGGAGAGGAAGAAAGCATTCACGCCTCCAGGGATGGTTTTGCTTCCGGCCGGCTGCTTTCCCGCCTGGGAATCTGGCTGGTTTACTGTTATCCCAATCAGGTGGTGGAAAAGCCGCTCCGTTTTTTCCGGATTTTCAATGCGGCGCTGACCATTCTGGTGGTGGCTCTTCTGGGCGCTTATGCTTTTTATGCGGGAAAATCCTTTGCAAGACCCCTCGGCCGGATACTTCAGGCCATGGAGGATAAACAGGATAAGAATTCCTTCCTGATCCAGGAAAAAGGGAAGGACGAGCTGGCCATCATTTATGACAAATACAACCGGATGGTCCTCCGTACGGAAAGCCTGATCCGCGAAAACCTGGATTCCAAATATCGTGTGCACATCGCGCGGCTGAGGGCGCTACAGTATCAGATCCAGCCCCATTTCCTGTACAACAGCATTTTCCTGATTTACCGCATGGCGCAGATGGATGAAAACGAGCCTATTGCCGATTATGCGGAGCATCTGGGAAAATATTATCAGTACATCACCAGGGTCAGCGACCGCAAGGTAAAAATCAGCCAGGAAATTGAGCATATCCGCAATTATCTCGCCATCCAGGAAACCAGGTTCGGCGGCCGGATCCGCGCTTTTCTGGGAGAGGTTCCACCGGAGCTTGCGGATGCCAAACTCATGCCTCTCACATTGCAGCCTTTGGTTGAGAACGCCTATGAGCATGGTATGAAGAATCGTGTCAGAGACGGGGAGGTACACATCAAAATGCACTTTGAGGACAGTATTTTCTACTTTACGGTGGAGGATAACGGGCCGGGTATGACAGCGGAAGAGCTGGCCCGGGTGAAAAAACGTATGGAAGAGGGCCGGATCGAAGAAGAGGAAATACACGCCCTTTCCAATACCAATATCCGCCTGAAGCTCCACTATGGGGTAAACAGCGGTTTATATTTTGAGAACAGGCAGGAGGGAGGCTTCCGGGTAACTGCCAGAATACAGCTTACGGAAGAAAAATATGTATAATTTACTGATTGTGGACGATGAACCTTTGATTTTAGAAGGACTCTGTCGTATGATAGAAAGGGCTTATGGAAACCGGTTTCTTATTTACCAGTCGGACTGTGCCGAAGGGGCGCTGGAAATCTTCCAGAACAGCCGTGTGGATCTTTTGATGAGCGATATCCGTATGCCTGGCATGGACGGCCTGGAGATGGTGGAAATCGTGGAAAAGGAATGGCCTGACTGCCTCACCATTTTCCTTACGGGACACAGTGAGTTCGAATATGCGAGACAGGCCGTGGGCAGCCGGACGATCGACTATGTCCTCAAGCTGGACGGTGACGAAGCTCTGCGCCGGGCAATCGACAAAGCTTATGACCGTCTGGAGAAGGAGCAGGAAGAAAAAAGCCGGCTGCTGAAGCTGAACGCTTCCTGGCAGGAGGCCGCGCCTCTTTTGCGGAGGGAGTGCTTCCGCCGGATGGTAACCACCGTCCGGTGGGAGGAAACGGACAAAGCACAGCTTTATGCGAAGCTTCAGGCAGCAGGTATTTCCTTTGATCTGCAGTCCGGTTTTCTTACCGCGCTTATCTGTATGGAACCTGAATGGGATGCTTCGGTAACCGGACAGATACAGAGTATTATCCTGGGAAATATAAAGGGAGCCTTTCGGGCCGGAGCTGCTTACGTTTCGGAACACATTATGCTGCTTCTTGCCCAGTCGGAGGACAACCGGCCGCTTCGGCTGAAGGGTTTTCTGGAAATTGCCCTGAGCATGTGTGAGAGGGTGGAGCTGATTCCTCCCGCGGTCTATCTGTATGAAAAGGAAACCGGGCTTGAAGGTTTGTCCGAGGTTTTCTCCATACTGAGCAGTAAACGCTTTGAAATGGAGGAGGGCGGCGGCATCCTTCTGTGCGGGAAAAAGGATGCCCTGTCTTCCTATACCTGGCGCAGGGAAGGCCCTGTCATGGGCGCCTTCAACGTTGAGAAGCTTTCGGACAGCCTGGTTTACGGTAAAGAAGGCGATTTTATGGCAGTGCTTGCCAAAATAAAGGCTGGTATCCCCGCCTCCGGTCCTGCGACGGAGATCACAATATATACAACGCTGGCCTCCCTGCTACTTCAGGCCATCCTTAATTATTTGCCCAGGGAAAGCAGCCTTCTGACCCAAATCAATCTGGAAAAGCTGGCGAATTACAATACTCACCACGGGTTTCGGGATGCCTGCTATTATCTGGAAACCGTGGCGGAAAAATATTTTCGCAGCCGTCAGGAGATACATACAGACACGGACAACTATATCGTCCATAAGGTCAACACCTATATTCTGGAGCACCTTTCCGAGGATCTCTCCATGACCCGGATCGGAGAAATCGCAGGCCTGCATCCTGCCTATTTATCCAGACTGTATAAAAAGGTGACGGATAACTCCCTGGGCCAGTATATCACCGCACAAAGGCTGAATGCGGCAAAAACGCTTCTGCAGGATCCCACCATCCGCATTCAGAGCATCGCTGAAAGGGTAGGCCTGAATACGGCATCCTATTTCACCCATTTTTTCAAAAAAAGCATGGGTATGTCTCCCCAGGAGTACCGCATGAAGCTTCTGGGACAGGAAAAAGACGGGGTATCAGGCACAGACGGGGAAAGAACGTAATTATGCAGCAGTAAAAACAGAACTGCTGCATGACTGCCAAGAAAAGAGGAGGAAGAACGAAATGCTTCATATTGTTGAGGAAGGGAAAAAACACATATTCCGGTGGCAGGACGGCCCTGATGGGGCTAGGCCGCTCTTTTGCATTGAAACGCCGGAAAATGCAGAGGACAGCTTTCATATTTCGGAGGACGGCACCCTTATCACCTGGACCAGGCGCACAAAGGAGCCTGTGGATCACATGATAATGGAGGCCGCCGCCTGTTTTGAACCGGAACACACCCTGGTGCCCGCCA
>ERZ780150.1173-NODE-1173-length-18079-cov-5.432812_pt1 | contig 18079 bp, 8 predicted proteins | sample MGYA00511019_ERZ780150 | MGnify/ENA primary metagenome ERZ780150 (study PRJEB29588, sample SAMEA2151633) | human gut metagenome | biome: human gut; feature: human-associated habitat; material: faeces | place: Denmark | collected 2008/2010 ...
GCGGGCCGATGTGGGCATCGGCCCCTACGGGAGCGGCGAAACCGGACATGGAGCAGAAACGGAGCAAAGCGGACTTTGCGACGACGAGGAGGAAACGGCATGACCGGCAATCAGCTGCCCGGCCTGGCCCACGTGGACGGGCTGAACCAGTTCCGCCTGTCCCAGTTCTTCGGCTTCGACCACCGGCTGGGGGCGCAGAACGGATATATCTGGGATATGCACAATCTGACCGGAGATTATGCGCCGGTACTGGCTTCCCGGCCCCCGCGGTGGACGGTGCGGCCGGTTGCCAAGCCCAACGGGCTGTACTGCTCCGGAAAGCGGTTCCTGGTGGACGGGACGGCCCTGACCGTGGACGGGCAGGAGGTGGGGCAGGTGGCTGACAGCGAAAAGCAGATGCAGGGAATGAGCGGGAGGGTGGTCATCTGGCCGGACAAGCTCGTCTATACCCAGGAGGGAGAGCTGGAGCACCTGGAGGCCAGCTACAGCGCCTCCGGCCTGGTGTTTGGCGACGGTACCTATGCCGGGCAGGAGGCCGAGGCCAACTCCATCACCACCACCGGTGGGGCGTTCCCCTTCCGGGTGGGCGACGCGGTGTCCATCACTGGATGCACCAGGCAGACCGAGAACAACAAGACCCCTGTCATCCGGGAGATCAGCAAGGACGGCAAGACACTGCGGTTTTATGAGAACACCTTTGTACTGCCCGAGGGAGAGGACAGCGTGACCGAGCCGGGGGAGGTGACTCTGGCCCGGGGCGTGCCCGACCTGGACTTTATCTGCGCCAACGAGAACCGGCTCTGGGGCTGCAAGGGGGATACCATCTGCGCCTCCAAGCTGGGTGACCCCTACAACTGGAACGTGTTTGAGGGGCTGAGCACCGACGCCTGGAGCGTGGAGACGGGCACGCCGGGGGACTTCACTGCCTGCTGCTCCTTCCTGGGATACCCCATTTTTTTCAAGGAGGACAAGGTTTTCAAGGTGTACGGGGACAAGCCAACCAACTTCCAGGTGATGAGCAGCGCCACGCTGGGGGTGATGGCGGGCAGCCACAAGAGCCTGGCGGTGGCCGGGGAGACCCTGTTCTACCTGGCTCGGGTGGGTATCGTGGCCTATTCCGGAGGCATCCCCCGGAGTATCGCCGCACCCTTCGGGGATGCGCGGTACAGAAACGCCGTGGGGGGCAGCGACGGGACGAAATACTGGGTGTCCATGGAGGACGGGGACGGCGCATCCACCCTGTTCTGCTACGACACCCAGGCGGGGGCGTGGTACAAGGAGGACGGGATAAAGCTGGTGGCCACGGGCTATCTGGACGGCCTCTACGCCCTGACGGACATCGCCCTCATCCTGCTGGGGCGGCCCGTGCACGTGCCCGAGGGGAGTGTGCGGGAGGAGGCGGTGAAGAGCTGGGTGGAGCTGGGGGACATCACCCTGGACAGCTTCGACAGCAAGTACCCGGTGCGCCTGCGGCTGCGGCTGGCGGCGGAGCCGGGCGTCACGATAGCGGCCCAGATTCAGTACGACAGCAGCGGCGAGTGGGAGACGGCGGAGGCAGTGACAGCCGGCCAGATGACTCCCTTCTATCTGGCTTTCCCCGCCCGGCGGTGCGACCACTTCCGCCTGAAGTTCTCCGCCGACGGGCCGTGGCGGCTGTGGAGTGTGCTGGCAGAGCTGTACGACGGGCCGTATGTGCGAAAGTGAGGCGAGGACATGAGACGGTATGACAGCGGCGCGGACAGCGTCATGATGTCCGATGAGGACTATGAGGCCATCCAGCGCCACAAGCAGCAGTGGCAGGCGTCCACGGCGGCGGGCAACCAGGCCGGGGCACAGGCCGCCCACGATGCGGCGGAGCAGCTCCGCCGTAAGTACAACTACTCCGGCGGCGGGGACGGCAGCGACTACATCGGCCTGGGAATCAAGTGGAACAGCAACACCGCCTCCCGCCCCAAGCGGACCGACGGGATGGGGGAGTTCACCTATGAGAAGGCCCCGGAGTACAGCAGCAAGTACCAGGGCCAGATTGACGACCTGCTGGACGACATTCTGAACCGGCCGGAGTTCTCCTATGACCCGGAGAGCGACCCCCGGTACGGGGCCTACAAGAAGGAGTACGCCCGGGAGGGCCAGCGGGCCACGGCGGACACCATGGGACAGATGGCGGCCATGACGGGGGGCATGCCCTCCACTGCGGCGGCCGTCGCCGGGCAGCAGGCGGGCGATTACTATGCCTCACAGATGGCGGACAAAATCCCCGAGCTGTACGAGCTGGCCTACTCCATGTACCGGGATGAGGGCGATTCCATGCGGCTGAACATGGATCTGCTCACCGCACTGGAGCAGGGGGACTACAACAAGTACCTCAACGCACTGGCCCAGCACAACAACGACCGGAACTTCGCCTACGGGGTCTACAGAGACCAGTGGGACCGGAACTATCAGCTGGACCGGGACGGCGTGAACGACAGCCGGTACGACATGGAGTGGAACTACGGCGTAGGCCGGGACGAGCTGGAGGACAGCCGCTACCAGGACGAGACAGAGTACGCCCGGGCCCTGGAAAAGGCCCAGACCCTGGCGGCGGGCGGCGACTTCTCCGGCTACAAGGCCATGGGTTACTCTGACCAGGAGATCGCCAACCTAAAAAACGCCTACGACCGGGAGCAGGCGGCGGGCCTGCTGAGCAGGGGCGGCGGCTCCGGACGGTCTTCCGGCGGAAGTGGGAGCAGCAAGCCCCGGCTGACCGAATCGCAGGTGCTAAAGGCTATCAACGAAGACAGAGTGACTGATGCGGTCATCGCGGCCTATGACTACTACTATGGAGACGGGGCGTATGAGGCTACCTATGGCGGCAACGGAGCGGAAGCGACCGGCAACGAGGAAGACGCCGTTGTGGATATGAACTCCGTACTCAGCCTCGGCTACGGCCCCATAAGCGAGGACACCCTCGCGAAGCTGGAGGCCGACGGACAGATTGCAAGCTATGTCGAGAACGGCAAGATCAAATTCCGCCGCGTGAAAGGCGCGCAGGAAAAGGATAACCCGTTTGGGGGCCTGAACGGCTTCGGATTTTATGGGGGAAGATAGCGATGGCAGCCAACGATTTCACTAAGCGATATTTGGAGCGAAAGAGGGCGCTTTCGAGCGGAGCGGAGGGAGAAAAACGCCCCTCCGCCGCGTCCCTCCTCCCGAGACCTGCCATGCATGCGCCCGCCAGGGGGAACCGGCCTATAACCGAGCGGCCATCCGAGCCGGATCTTGGCGAGCTGGACGCACAGAGGCAGGCGGCCAGGCAGGCCCTGGAGGACACCAGACAGGAGCAGCGGGCCGTGGCGGCGCGGGAGAACCTGGCCCGGCGCTCCCGGGGCTTTACCCTGGAGGACGCGGAGGCCTACGAGGCTGAAAAGGAGCCGCTGAGGCGGCGGGTGGAGGAGCTACAGGAACAGAGCGGAGAGGAGACGCCTGGGCTGCTCCCGTGGCTCGGGAAAAATGCGGCGGCGGGCTTGTCTCAGTTCAACCAGGGGCTGGCCTCCACGCTGGACTTTTTCCTGCCCACGGAACTGTTCTTCGGAGAGGAAAAAGACCCCGTCAGCAGGCTAAACCGGTACTATACCGGGGAAAGAGACATTTGGGGCGGGCAGGCCGCAGAGGTGAACGAGCAGAAAGGCGGGGCTTACAGCGTGGCGGGGCAGCTGGTACAGGGGACCACCGGCGCCACACCAAACGCCCTGCTGGCTCTCATGAGTGGCGGCGGAAGCATCGCGGCAGAAGGGACGGCCGCACTGGGACAGGCGGCCTCCGGCCTCGGGAGCACCATCGCTTCGGCGGCCTCCGCCCTGGCTAAAAACCCCGTGTTCTGGACTTCTGTTCTTCAGACCACCGGCCCGGCCTATGACAGCGCGAAAGCGGATGGGGCGGGAGATCTGGAGGCCACAGCCTCCGCTCTGATTACCGGCCTCCTCAACTCTGCGGTGGAGATCGGCGGCGGGCCCGAGACCCTGCCCGCCGGAATTGCCAAGGGCGGGGAAAGCGCAGTGCGCCAATGGGTCAAGTCCATGCTGGAGGAGGGGCGCGAGGAGGTCGTACAGGGGGCCATTGAGAACCTGGCTGCAAAGGCGGTCTATGACCAGGCGCGCCCGTGGGCCTCTCTGGAGGAGGAAAACGCGGTGCTCAATCCGGCACGGGCGGCCCGGGAGTTTGCAGGCGGAGCGGCAGTGGGCGGAGTCCTGGGCGGGGCTCAGATGGGAACCGTTGGGCTGGCGAACCGGCTGCTTTTTCCGGCAGGGGATGCATGGGCGGGCGCGGAGGCGCGGGCCGATGTGGGCGTCGGCACCTACGACGGCAGAGGAAACGGGGCCGTCGTGAAGGGCGCGGAGCGTGACAACGCGGAAGTGTGGAGCACCCCGGAGCAGGCGGAGACGGGGGCGGACAGCCGCCGGGTGAGTAACCGTCAGGCAGAACAGATTTTGGCCGATCCCGAGGCGCTGGCCGGGCTGCGGGCGGAGGCGGGGCTGGAGCTGTCCGACGGCATGACCAGGGCCCAGCAGAGGGCTGCTGTGAAAAGCGCCGTGGAGCGCCTGACGGGGCGCACGGACCGCGTGCAGGCGGGGGAGGACGCGGGCGGCCACGAGGGCCGCCCCTACGCAGAAGCGCGGAGTGCCCGGGAGCAGGGCAACAGCGAACTGCGCAGACCGGAAAACAGGCTGGACGCAGTCCAGCGGCATTTTCGGCGGAGCAGTGAGCAGTTGCCCGTCGCGGAGGGCGCAGAGCGTGACAGGAGGCGCGGGGCCGATGTGGGCGGGGAAAGCGAAAGCACCGCCGCACGGCTGCGGGAGGCGGGCTCCGCCTTCGGAAGGAACGGGGCCAGGGCCCTTACCGCCGCCTACGACGGGGAGATGGCCCTCGACCGCTACTACGGGGGCTTCGCGGCCTACTATCAGGCCGGTCTGTCCGGGCGGGGGATGGACGGGGCCAAAGGCCCTTACACCGGCGCGCTGAACGAGGCGCAGAGGTTCGCCGCATACTCCGCCGGGCGGAACGATGGGTTGGCTTCCCTGGCTCGGGAGAGGCGGGCCGCCCAATTTGCCCCGTCGGCGGGGGACGGGAGCGGGCTGGTATTCGACGGCTACGTGTCCGATGCCCTGGACGGGGCCACGGCGAACCGGGTAAACCAGGTGGCAAAGGCTTTGGGGGTGCGGGTGCGCTTTGCGGACAGCGTGCGGGGCGGCACGGCCAACGCGCAGCTCAGCGGCGCGGACATCCTGGTGGAGAAGGGCAACCCAAACCCGGTGCTGTTCCTGCTGGGCCACGAGTGGACGCACCGGCTCCAGGAGCTGGCCCCGGAGGCATACCGGAGCTTCCGGGACTTCGCCTCGGAGGAGCTCCAGGGCGAGGCGCAGGTGCTGCTGGAGGGCTACCGCCAGGCAGGTGAGGACATCGGCTACGAGGCCGCCCTGGACGAGGCGGCGGCCAACTACGCCGGAAAGCTGCTGGAGGATGGGAAGCTGCTGGACAGCTTCATCGAGAAGCACCGGGACGACCGCACCCTGCTGGAGAAGGTGCGGGACGCTATCCGGGCCGTGGTGCGCAGGCTGACCGGCGCGGAGAAGCGGCAGGCACAGACCGCCGAGGAGAAGCTGACGGCGGCCCTGGAGGCCGGAGCCAGGCAGGCGGCCAGGAACGCCAGGGCGCAAAAAAACGCCGCCCGGGTGGACGGCGGTACGAAGTTCTCCATCAAGTACGACCGGGACAACCGGCCTTATGTGGTCATTGAGGAGGATATTCTGGACGGTGTTCCCCAAAAAGAGTGGGTAAAAGCCGTCAAGGACAACCTCCGGCGGAAATTCCCTGACGGCGTGACGGTGGGGAACAATGTCATCCATATCAATCAGCAGAGCCGGCAGGAGATGACATTTTCCCGATATATGCAGCGGCTTTTCAATACTGAGCCGACGGTATATGAAGATAAGCTGCGTGCTACTGACAATGCAGACGAAATTGTGAGAGCGGCACAAAATTGGGTGAATGAGGCGTTACTGCATCCGCGAAAGGACGACATTATAGACTTCGCCAGAGGCGAGGTGTTGATGCGTATCGGAAGTAGCGATTACAGTGCACAGGTCATTGTAGGGAATCGGGGCAAAAAGGGACTGCTGCTATATGATATAATCAACCTGTCTGAGAGCACCATCCATGAAAAGCAAAAAAATGAGAGCGCACAGTATACCACTAACGCCCAAAATGAGCCTCGCAGTAGGGGTCGTGCGCCCTCTGAGCCCAGTATACCCGAAACCAGCGCAGATGTCAACAGAAGTTTCTCCCTGAAGGGCAGCGAGGACGCGGCGGAGCTGGCGGAGCTGCGGCGGGAGAACGAGCGGCTGAAGGAGCGGGTGGAGGAGTGGAAAGGACAGACCCGGCGCACCGCGCCGGGGACGGTGGACCGGAAGGCGGTGGACCGGGCGGCCCGGGAGCTTATCCGCGCCTACGGCTCCGAACTGGAGGCCTCCGACCTCTCCGGCGGGCTCAAGCGCCTGTACGATTACATGGGCACCGGTCGGGACGGCAGGGACGAGCTGACCTGGACCGAGGCCCGGCGGCGGGCGGAGGAACTGGCCGGGATGCTGGTGGACAGCGCCGTGGAGACCGACGACAGCCTCTACCGGCAGTACGGTGAGCTGCGGGACTACCTGCGCGGGGCCAAGCTGACCATCAGCGAGCAGGACGCGGCGGGGCTGCGGGACTACGACACGCTGCGGCGGCACAACTTCGGGCGAATGTCCCTTGGGAAAGGCGGCACGAACATCGACCAGGTGTATGAGGATCTGGCCGAACGGTGGCCGGAGTTCTTCGACGCGCAGAGAGAGACCCACCCGGCGGATCAGCTGGAGCACATCTCGGACGTGCTGGACGACATCTACCGCATGAAGGAGCGCAACCCCTTCGCCCAGTACCGGGACCAGGCGGTGGACGGGGCGGCGGGCGAAATTCTGGAGACCTTCTTCGACCTGCCCCAGGTCAAGACCTTTGCGGACCGTCAGGCCGCCAAGCTGGAAAAGGCAAAGGCCAAGGGCCGGCAGCAGGTCCAGCAGGCCCGTGAGCAGAGAGACGCCCGCCTTGCCGCGCTGCGGGAGCAGAACCGGGCGCGGGTACAACGGGCCATAGAGCGGGAGCGGGAGACCCGGACGCGGCAGGTGGGGGCGCTGAAAGAGCGCTACCAGGCCAGGGACGCGGCGGGCCGGGAGCGGAGGAGCGCGGCGGAGCTGCGGCGGAAGATCGCCCGGCACGCGAAGGGCCTCTCCCAGAAGCTGCTCCGGCCCAGCGACAAGAAGCACGTCCCGGAAAACCTGCGGGAGCCGGTGGCCGCCCTGCTGGAGAGCATCAACCAGGAGAGCCAGTACACCATCGATCCGGAGACCGGCAGCCGGAAGGGCGGCGGGGGCCTGCCCGCCAAGCGCACCGAGGCATTCCGGGCGCTCAAGGAGCAGTACGAGGCCATCCAGAAGGGGACCACGGACTTTACCGGAGTAGTCGACCCCGCGCTGGCGGACAACCTGACGGCCCTTATCGCCATGAAGGACACCCCGCTGGCGGCCATGAACACGGAGCAGCTCGCCACCGTATGGAACACCCTGAAGGCCGTGGAGGCCAGCGTGAGCAGCGCCAACAAGCTGTTCGCCAAGGGACGTTACGACGGCGTGGCGGAGCTGGCGCAGGCCATCAAAGACAGCGCCCGTACCAAGAGGCCCAAGGCAAACTACGGCGGGGGCGGCCTGGGGGCCGTCACGGGCTTCGGAGACCGGCTGCTCAACCTGGATATGCTGGATTCGCTCACCTTCCTCCACCTGTTCGGGGAGGGCGGCGACGCGCTGTATCACGAGCTCCAGGCCACCCGGGACCGTAAGACAGAAATCATCCGGCAGACCAGGGAGCGGGTGAAGGAGGCCATCGGGAAGGCGGACATCCGGAAGCTCCAGGAGACGAGCCACACCTTCCAGGTGGAGGGCGGGGAGCTGAAGCTCACCACCGCCCAGCTTATGAGCCTGTACGAGCTGAGCAAGCGGGAACAGGCGCAGGGGCACATCTACAAGGGCGGCCTGCGCCCGGCGGAGCAGAAGAAGGCCGCCAACCTGGCCGGGAAGCTGGAGGCCCCGGCGGACGGCGTGAAGGTCAGCCGGGAGGATGTGGCGGAGATGCTCTCCGCCCTTACGGACGAGGAAGTCAAACTCGCCGACGGCCTCCAGGGCATTATGCAGGGCTATCTGGCCGACGAGGGCAACCGGGAGAGCATGAAGGTATACAACTACCGGAAGTTCACCGAGGAGCACTATTTCCCCATCACCTCCGACCCACACCAGGTACAGACTAAGATCGGAGACATTCTGGAGGGCGGGCAGCTGCGCCCGGTGTCCGTGGCGGAGTGGGGCAGTGCAAAGGGCACCGTGGAGAAGGCCGGCAACGGCCTGCTGCTGGGGGACATCTTCGACGTATTCGCCCAGCACGCGGTGGATATGTCCACCTACGCCTCCCACCTGGGCGTGCTGGAGGACCTGAACCGGGTGCGCAACTTTACCTTCCGGGACAGCGAGGGCAACCGCACCGGCTCCATAGGCGATATCATCCAGCGGGTGGCGGGGCAGGGCGGCGGGGCCTACCTGGACAAGCTGCTCCAGGACATCAGCCGGGGCACGGCAAAGGGCGGCGTGGCGGGCCTCAGCCGTCTGACGGCCAACTACAAGGCGGCCAGCGTTGGCCTGAATCTGCGGGTAGTTCTCCAGCAACCCACCTCCTACGCCCGCGCCCTGGCAGTGATGGACCCCAAGTATCTGGCCGACCCCAGGGTGATGAAGGGGGGCGGATGGGAGAAGGCGCTGAAGTACGCCCCCATCGCACAGTGGAAAGAGTGGGGCAACTTCGAAATCAACCAGGGGCGGCAGATCCAGGATATCCTGTTCGGTACGGACAGCGGGCTTGAGAAGGCGCGGAACAGGGCCATGGGCCTGGCAAGTGCCATGGACAGCTGGACGTGGGGCCGCCTGTGGAATGCCTGCGAGCTGGAGATTGCGGATCAGAGGCCGGGGCTCACGCGGGGGAGCGAAGCCTTTTACCGGGCCGTCGCCCAGCGGTTCACCGACGTGGTCGACCAGACCCAGGTGGTGGACAACGTGCTGGGGCGGAGCCAGTTCATGCGCAGCTCCGACGGGCTGGCGAAGATGGCCTCATCCTACATGGGCGAGCCCACCAAGACCTACAACCTTTTTTACCGCGCCTACCGGGACGCGGTGCAGGAGCAGGACCCGCAGAAGCGCGTCCAGGCCAGAAAACGGATGGGCCGGACAGCGGGGGCGCTGGTGTTCTCCATGTTCCTCAACGCCATTGCGCAGTCCCTCTGGGACGCCGTGCGGGACGACGACGACCGGGACGAGAAATACTGGGAGCGGGTGCTGGGGCACATCGGCCCCAACTTCGCCCAGAACGTCAACCCCCTGGGCATGGTGCCCTACCTGCGGGACATCCTCTCCATCCTCCAGGGCTACGACGTGGAGCGCATGGATCTGTCCGCGGTCGCCAGCTTCTTTTCCGCCGTCCAGAACATGGGAAAGGCCATCAATGGGGAGGGCCGGTACACGGTTCTAGGGGCCGGGGCCAACCTGCTGGCAGAGCTGGCCCGGCTCACCGGCCTGCCCGTGGCGACGGTCAAGCGGGACGCGCTGGCGGTGGCCCGCACCATCGGCGTGGAGACGGAGGACTGGCGCTTCCAGTATCAGCTGGAGCGGGCCCTCAACAGCGTGGTCTACTCCGGCAACCGCAAGGAGTTCTACGATATTGCCTTCGGCGCGCTCAGGGACGGCGACACAGAGCTATACCAGGAGATCGCGGCGGATCTCATGAAGCAGGGCGTCAAGGCCTCCACCATCGAGAACGCCATGCGGCAGCGGCTGGAGGAGGCCAGGAAGGAGAACCCGGACTTCTCCATGCCGGAGGAGGCGCGGGATCTGATCGGAAGCTATGAGACATACGCCAAGCCCAAGGAGAGCACCAGCGGATTCAGCGCCGAAGCTCTGGACGCGGAGACCTATCAGGCCTACGCCGCCCAGGCCGCCCGGCAGAGCCGGGAGTGGGTGGACACCCTGGAGAGCTACGGGAGCTTCCACAGCCTGGACGACGAGGCCAAGGACGGCGCCCTGGAGGCCGCCCGGCAGCTGGCTGAGGACATGGCCCTGCGGAGTTACTCCGGCGGGCAGTTCACCGACGCAGATCTCTCCCAGTGGGAACGCTGGGCCACTGGTGGAGAGGAATGGGGCGTAGACCCCGTGGAGGCCATCCTGTTTAAGACCGCCTATGATATGGCGGAGAGTGACAAAGATGGGGACGGCAAGACCATTTCCGGGAGCAAGAAGGAGAACGCCCTGGAGGCGGCGGAGAAACTGCTGCCCGGCTTGACCGGCGGCGAGCTGGAATACCTGATGGCAAACTTCTGGACGCCGGAGGATCGGGAGCTGAAGGAAATGAAAGAGAGCAAGTTTATGCCTTAAATGGAACAGGGCCGGGATAACACCCGGCCCTGTTTTTATATACTATATTTATATTGTCCTCTGAGTTGCGACAAGGGCAAACAGTAAATTGCCAGGCACTTTTGTTTTCCCTTATTTTTTCCCTTACAAGGATCTGAGTGTATAATACTGTATCAAACTATTTCCGAAGAAATATTGATTTCAAGCCACATAAACAGGATAAAATCGGAACTATATGAGCGAATCGGAAGTGCTGCCTGGAACCATGCGGTTCCAGGCATTTTTTGCTTAAAAGGGAGCTCACCAGTGCTCCAGAAGATAGGGAATAGCCGGGACAGGGCGGTCAAAAAAACGGGCGAGGGCCTGCTCCAGCTCCTCCGGGGAGAGGGTGCCCTGGGGCTCCGGCCTGCCGTCCGCGCCCCACGCCAGCAGGCCGATGCCGGCGGCCCAGTAGAGGGAGTCGTCCGCCCAGGGAGAGATCCCCTCAAAGTCGTTACAGGCGGCCACTCCGCTGGGCAGAAAGGTGTCCCGCCCCAGGTGGACGGCGTAGCGGCGGAGCAGGACGGCGGCCTCCTCGCGGGTGATGGGGCGGTCAGGGACAAAAAGTGTGCCGCCGGTGCCCCGCACGATCCCAAGATCATAGGCCCAGGCTACAGCCGTGGCACCGGGGGAGTTGGGATTCACATCGGAGAAAGGGCCGTTGGCATCGTAGGGGACAGCACCCGAGCAGGTCCACAGGGCGGCCACAAACTGGACACGGGTGACCGGGGACTGGGCCGCTGCCGCCGCAGGGAGCAGCAGGGTGAGGAGCAGGAGTGCAGGAATGAGCTGTCTCATGGCATATCCTCCTTTGGGTATAGCATACCATATACTGGAAGAATATGCCGTCGAATTGAGGTCAGATGATATCGTGTTCGTCAACCATGGTACGCTCCACCGTATAGAGCACCTGCCCCTGGCCGTCCAGGGCCTGAGCGGTGTAGAGCGTGTAAGTTGGAAGCCGCTCCGGGGCACACCAGAGAAACAGCCCGCCGCTGTCGGGAGAGACCTCCGCCGTATGGGTCCCCCCATCGCCGGTGCAGGTGATGCGGACGGACTCAATGGCCGGGTCGGAGCAGAGGCCAAAAAAGAGATCATAATGGATGCCGCAGACGGAGAGGGGGGCGTCCTCCACCGGGGCGGCGATCAGTCCCCTGGCATCGGGCCGCCAGGTGTGCCCGAGGAAAAAGGGCTGGCGCTCCAGGGAGCAGACGGCGTACCAGCGGTCATAGCGGAGGGCGTAGATCGCCTCCTCCGGGTACCACTGGGCGGCGTCCACCGGGCCGAAGTGGAAGCGGCTCTGGAGCCGCTCCAGGGCCGCCTGGTGGGTGAAGCAGGGGCGGAGGACGAGCAGCAGGGCCAGGGGGAGCAGCAGCAGGAGCACCACATTGCGGCGCAGGCGGCCCCTGGGCGTGAGCCGCAGGCGGGAGAGCGGGCGTTTCACGACTGTACACCCTCCTTCAGAAGTGGAATTTCTACCCGGAAGGTGTGGCCGAACACGTTCCCCTCGAGCCACAAGTGCTCCGCATCTTCGGGGGGAAGCTGGGGCAGGATGATCCAACGGTTGACTCCGGAGTGAAGGGAGGTGGCGGGGATGCACTCCCAGCCAGTATCGGCGACAAAGCGGTAGAACACATTGCCCGGCACGTTTTCCACAAAGTGCATCTCCAGGCGGGGGCTGCCGTTATCAGGCAACCAGCCGTCGGCCGGGTCGCAAGTTAGGTAGATCTCATAGGCGAACGGTTGCCCGGCCGAGCTCATGACACCGATGGTGTGGAAGTGGAGCCACAGGCCGTCCACCTCTGCCCACTCGTCTATAGCCAGCGGGTATTCGTATCGCTCCTGGTAGTGCGCCCGGGTATCCTCAGGGGCAGCACGCCGGGCAAGAACGGTTTTTGCGGAATCCAGCGACCAGAGGGCTAGGGCAAGGATGCAGACGACCAGAAGAAAGACCAATATTATGTTGGTGGCCGCCACAGAGAGGCACAGCAGAGGCGGGTGAGCGCGGTCGAGCTGGCGGCCTAGTTCCTCCGGCTCACCCATGGCGGTCACGGCCTGGGCGGCAGCCTCCTCGGGAGACAGACCCCGCGCCTCCAGGGCGGCGGCGTGATCCTCCAGATGGGCGGTGAGCTCCGCCGTGATGGCCTTATGGTCCGGCCAGAAGCGGACACAGCGGCACACCTGGGTGCAGAAATCGTCGATGGTGCCGCGGCTCATGATCCAACCTCCCCGGGGTATAAAGCCTCGTAGCGGAAGCGCCAGTTGTCAGGGTCGGGGATGCTGTAGTCCTCCGCCCAGCTCTCGGGCAGGGGGGACTGGTAGATCAGAGTACCATCCGCGGCATAGCCACGGACGCGCAGATCCTCCGGGTACAGCCAGACTGCCTCTTCCAGATCCCAGCGGATCAGGAAGCAGTCCGCTGTGTGCTGATCCTGGACAGCGGTGGCCAGGAGATCGCTGCCGCTGTAAGTAAATACGGGGAACTCGATTTCCACCCGGGCGATGTCCGGGTCGTTGCACACCACCAGCACCGCGCCTTCTGCCCAGTCGCTAACCACCAGGGGTACCAGGGGCAGAGACGGGTCGTTCTCCACGGCATCCAAAGCGCCGCTTTGCCAGAAGAGGCCGTAGTGATTCACACTGCACCAGGCATACCAGTCCCCCCACCGCAGGATGTAGTAGCGGTCGGACTGACCGATTTTGAACTTATTGTAGCCGCGTGAAAAGTCGATGGAGGTGAGCACTTCCCCTGGGCCGAAGAAGTACCGCTTCTGGGTGGCCCGGAGGGCCTGCCCGGCGGTGAGAATGGGGTAGTCCAGAACCAGGACCAGCACCGCCAGGAGGATGGGCAGGGCGATGGCCATCCGGATCGTCCGGCGCTTTCGCCGGGCGGGGGTCATGGGGCGCCTAGCCATCTGCTTCGCCTCCTTCCAGGGGAACGGTGAGCCACAGCACATTCTCCCCCCAGCGGTCAAAGCGGAGGGTGATCTCAGTGGCCGAAGGGTCGATGCCGGAGACCCACAAGTCGTAGTAGCTGGCAAAGGGGTAGGAGGCCGAGGGGTTCCCAGAGGACTCACCAAAGTCCATAGTGGAGTATCCTTGTTCTATCAGCAGCCTGCCCTGACGATAGGAGGGATAGAAATTGCCTAGGTCGTCCTCCGCCCACAGCCAGTCCCGGAGCGCCGGCTCCCGGTTCCATGGGTTGGGGTGGGTGACCTTCAGCAGGTAGTAGAGGGCCTGCTCATCTCCCAAGTCCAACACCACCGCCCGGTGAATGGAGAAGGTGTAGCCCTCCCACGTCCAGGAACCCTCCGGCCGGAAGTCCACCACGATTTCTTCCGGGGCGGACCGCTCCAGGGCACTGCCCAGTCCACCCAGACTGTTGTACGTGGGCGGGGCCAGCAGATTGACCGCGACGGTTCCCAGCCGGGGCACGGAAAAGAGCAGCATCAGTACGCCCGCCAGCACCACTGCCCGCACGAACCAGATCTGGAGCCACCCCAAGAGGGGATTGTGGATGGAGTCCAGCCAGCGGCCCAGCTCTTCCGGATTCCCCATGGCCTCCACCGCCCGGCGCTCCGCCTCCCGCAGCGGCATGTCCGGGCGGGTCTCCAGAATGGCGGCCTTGTGATCCTCCAGGTGAGCGGTGAGCTCCGCCGTGATGGCCTCGTGGTCCGGCCGGAAGCGGACGTACATGCATACGTGGTCGCAGAACTGGCTGATGGTGCGGTGGGGGGCCGCCGCCGGGGCGCTCATGCCAGGGCCGGACTGGTTCCGGCCAGAATGGCGTTGACGGTATGGGTAAATTCCACCCACTCCTCCTTCTTTTCGTCCAGCAGGCGCAGGCCCTTGCGGGTGATGCGGTAGTATTTCCGCATCCGGCCCGTGGGGGCCTCTTTTTCGTAGGACTTCACCGCTCCGTCCTTCTCCAGTGTGTGGAGGATGGGGTAGAGGGTGCCCTCCTTGAGCGTAAAGGTGTGGTCGCTCCGCGCCTCCAGCTCGGCGATCATCTCATAGCCATATTTGTCCCCGGAGGAGAGCAGGGAGAGTACCAGAAGGGTGGTGGAGCCGGAGAGCAGGTTCTTGTCCGCCTTTTTCATGGGAAGCCTCCTTATACGCAAAATACCTCGGCGATCTAGGTGTATTTTACCTAGACCGCCGAGGTATGTCAAGGGGGGTCAGCGCACTTGATTGCGGAGCGTGCGGCCCTCCACATAGCGCCGCAGGTTGTCCAGGAAAATAGCCTTGATGCGCTCCAGCGTGGCCTCCATGTGGTTATAGCCCCCGGCGGTGTGGGGGGTGAGGAGGAGGCTGGGGGCCTCCCAGAGGGGGTGTCCTGGGGGCAGAGGTTCCGGATCGGTAACGTCCAGTCCCGCGCCCAGCAGGCGGCCGGAGCACAGCACCTCCGCCAGGGCGGTGCAGTCCACGGCGCTCCCACGGCCCGCGTTGAGCAGTACCGCGCCGGGCCTCATAGCCAGCAGCCGGGCCTTGCTCATCAGGCCCGCAGTCTCAGGGGTGTGGGGGAGGGCCAGGGCCACCACATCGGCCTGGGGGAGCAGGCCATCCAGCGCACCCAGACCGTAAATCTCGTCAAAGCCCTCTACCGGGCAGCCCGCGCTCCGGCGCAGCCCAATAACCCGCTGTGCCCCCAGGGCGCGGACCAGCCGGGCAAAGTGGCGGCCGATATCGCCGGCACCGCCCACCAGCACGGTTTTGCCCGCCAGGGAGCCAACGGGTCCAAGATCCGCCCAGATATGGGCCCTCTGCTGGTCCCGGTAGGCGGGCAGGCGCTTATAGATGGCCAGGAGCATGGCCAGCATGTGTTCAGACACGGCTGGGCCGTAGGCTCCCACGGCGGAGGTGAGGCGCACGCCCCCGGGTAGGACGCCGGGGGCCAGGTAGGGGTCCACCCCCGCGTTCCAGCTCTGCACCCATTTCAGGTTGGGAAAGGTCTTGAGCTGATCGGGGGGGACATAGCCAAGCAGAATGGTGGTGCGCTCCCGCCACTCCTGGGGGATGCTGCTGGCTCCCCCGCGGTCATTGGTGGGGAGAAAGAGATGCTCAGACTCCGGCGCGGCGGCCTGAAAGGCCGCCTTCTGTGCGCCGGTGAGGGGGAGCAGGTGGAGAATGGTTTCCATGGTTTGGGCCTCCTTGAAAAAGCGGTTGCAGGCGGTGGAAAAGGGGCCGGTCGTCAGACCGGCCCCCTGCGCTTACTTTATGGTGATGAGCAGCTCGCCGGCCTTGACGGAGCCGCCCTCTTTGATCAGCACCTGCTCCACGGTGCCTGCCATGCGGGCCACCACGTTCGTCTCCATCTTCATGGCCTCAATGACGGCCAGCACCTGGTTCTCCTCCACCGCGTCTCCGAGCTTGACGCAGATCTTGGACACCATGCCGGGGATGGAGGCCCCCGCCTGGCTCTTGTCGGAGGGATCGGCCAGCGTAACGTGCTTCACCTGTGCCTCGGCGTTCTTGTCGGGCACCGCCACCTCGCGGCGCATGCCGTTGAGCTCGAAGTGGACGTTGCGGGTGCCGTCCTCGTTGAGATCGCCCAGCCCCAGGTATTTGATGACCAGGGTCTTGCCGTCCTCAATGTTGATCTTGTTGGTCTCGCCCAGGGCCATGCCGTTGAAGAACACATGGCTGCCCATGCGCATGATGTAGCCGTACTCCTGCCGGTGGCGGAAGAACTCCTCCACCACCTTGGGGTAGAGGCACCAGGAGATGATGTTCTGCTCCGACGCGCCGGGGTAGAACTTCTCCACCTCCCGCCGGGCGGCGGCGAAGTCGACGGGCTCCAGCAGCTCACCGGGGCGGCAGGTGATGGGCTCCTCACCCTTGAGCACCACCTTCTGCAAGTCCTCGGGGAAGCCCCAGGCGGGCTGGCCCATCATGCCCTTGAAGTAGCTCACCACGCTGTCGGGGAAGGTGAGGGCCTCTCCGCGCTCCACAATGTTCTCGGGGGTCAGCTCGTTCTGCACCATGAAGATGGCCAGATCACCCACCATCTTGGAGGAGGGCGTCACCTTCACAATGTCGCCCAGCATGTGGTTGACCTTGACATACATCTCCTTGACGTCCTCGAATTGGTGGCCCAGGCCCAGGCTCTCCACCTGGCTCTTGAGGTTGGTGTACTGGCCGCCAGGCATCTCGTAGCGGTAGATATCGGTGGAGGGGTTCTTGATGCCCGCCTCAAACTGGCTGTAGCGCAGGCGCACGTCCGCCCAGTAGTCGGAGAGGGTCTGGAGCTTTTCGGGGGCGAGTCCGGTGTCCCGCTCCTGGCCCTGGAGGGCGGTGACCACCGCGTTCAGGGAGGGCTGGCTGGTGGTGGAGGACATGGAGTCGATGGCGCAGTCCACAATATCCACCCCTGCCTCGGCGGCCATCAGATAGGCGGCCACCTGGTTGCCCGAGGTGTCGTGGGTGTGCAGGTGGATGGGCAGGCCCACCTCGTTTTTCAGGGCAGTGACCAGCTTCTTGGCCGCGTAGGGCTTGAGGAGGCCGGACATGTCCTTGATGCACAGCAGATGGGCGCCCCGCTTCTCCAGCTCCTTGGCCATGTCCACGTAGTATTTGAGGGTATATTTATCCCGCTTGGGGTCGAGAATGTCACCGGTGTAGCACAGGGTGGCCTCGCACAGCTTGCCCTGCTGGAGCACCTCGTCTATGGCTATCTCCATGCCGGGAATCCAGTTCAGGGAGTCGAAGATACGGAATACGTCGATGCCGCTCCGGGCTGACTCCCGGATAAAGGCCCGGATGAGGTTGTCGGGGTAGTTGGTGTAGCCTACGGCGTTGGCCCCCCGCAGGAGCATCTGGAAGGGGATGTTGGGGATCTTCTCCCGCAGCAGGCGCAGCCGCTCCCAGGGGGACTCATGGAGGAAGCGGTAGGCCACGTCGAAGGTGGCGCCGCCCCACATCTCCAGGGAGAAGCAGTCGTTGAGGATCTCTGCCGTGCCCTCGGCGGCCTTGAGCATGTCGCGGGTGCGCACCCGGGTGGAGAGGAGGGACTGGTGGGCGTCCCGCATGGTGGTGTCGGTGATGAGCAGCTTCTTCTGTCCCAGCACCCAGTCCCGCACCGCCTCTGGCCCCTTCTCATCCAAAAGTTGCTTGAGGCCGGTGCACTTGGGCGGGGTGTGCTCGTAGGGCGGGAAGCGGGGAATGTCGAACTGGGCCCGCTCAGCGGAGGGGTTATCCACCTGTATCTGGGCGATGTACTTGAGCAGCTTGGTGGCACGGTCGCGGCCCACGTCGATGTCGAAGAGCTCGGGAGTCTCGTCAATGAACTTGGTGTGGCACGCCCCGGCCCGGAAGGTGGGGTGGGCCAGAATGTTGGTGACGAAGGGGATGTTGGTCTTGACGCCGCGGACATGCTCCTCGCTGATGGCCCGCATGGCCTTGCGGCACACCCCCTCGAAGGTGTTGTCCCAGGAGGTGACCTTGACCAGCAGGGAGTCGTAGTAGGGGGAGATCTCCGCGCCGGTGAAGGCGTTGCCGCCGTCCAGACGGACGCCGAAGCCGCCGCC
>ERZ780150.1176-NODE-1176-length-18071-cov-4.962478_pt1 | contig 18071 bp, 23 predicted proteins | sample MGYA00511019_ERZ780150 | MGnify/ENA primary metagenome ERZ780150 (study PRJEB29588, sample SAMEA2151633) | human gut metagenome | biome: human gut; feature: human-associated habitat; material: faeces | place: Denmark | collected 2008/2010 ...
GGCCTCACGGCCATCCTGCCGATGTGCGGCACCCTGACACTCATCCACCGGCTCCACGGGCGGCGGGAGAAAATTCCGTTTCCCTTGGGGCCGTTTCTCGCGGCGGGCTGTCTCGCCGCCTATTTTATGAAAAACGGAGGACTCATCCTATGAAAAAAATCAGCAAGAAGAAAACCATCGTCCGTATCCTGTGCACCGCCGTCCCCGTGGCGGCCCTCTCCGCCATCCTCATCCGCCGCAGACATAAGACCTATGCCGGATTGTAATCACCAGCGGGCGGGCCGTGAACACATGCGGCCCGCCCCAAACCTAACAGAATGGAGGGAACTGACGGATGGAAAATCAACGCTCCGATGCCTATGGCTGGCTCTATGAGCGGTGTAAGCTGCACGGAACGGAACTGTGGGCCACCGGGGCCGCGCTGGATCACAGCACGGTTCCCAAGGGGTTCCACTGCTATGACCTTTACACGGCCAAGGAGCCAAGCGAGGCGGACGTATGCGACATCTTCATCGCACGAAATCCGGTGGCCAATGCCAACGCGGGCGCTGTGCTTACCGCCGAGCCGCTGACGTTTCATGAAAAGGACGCCGTCAGCCTGCGGGGCGTTCATCTTTTCGAGGATGAATACCTGCAGCCGTTAAAGGCGGTCACGGGAGAAATAGAGCGGGCGGAAGCGCCGCAACAGGAACACAGCATTCAAACGCAGCAACTATAAGGAGGACAACAACATGAGCTTTCTCAAGAATAGAACGGTGATCGGCGTGATCTGCATCGTGCTGGCGCTGATCATCTGCTTTGCGGTCACGCCGCTGTTCAATCAGGAACTGGCGCAGAAAACAGAGATCGTCCGCGTAACAAAGGACATCCGGCTGGGCGATGAAATCACCCCGGACATGGTCAAGATTGTAGAGGTGGGCGGCTATAACCTGCCGGACACCGTGGTCAGAAACCTCGACACGGTAGTGGGCAAATACGCCTCCGCCGATTTGGCAGCCGGGGATTATATCATCGCCTCCAAGGTGGCGGACGAGCCTGCGGCGGAAAACGCCTATCTCTACAGTCTCGACGGCACGAAGCAGGCCATCTCCATATCGGTGAAGTCCCTCGCCGTGGGCCTTTCCGGCAAGCTGCAGAGCGGCGATGTGGTGTCCGTCATCGCCCCGGACTACCGGAAACAGGGCGCGACGGTGATCCCGCCCGAACTTCAATATGTGGAGGTCATCGCGGTGACGGCCACCAGCGGCTACGACGCGAACACCGGGGAGCAGGCCGGTGAGGATCAGGGGGAAAAGGAACTGCCTGGCACTGTTACTTTGCTGACCACCCCGGAGCAGAGCAGGCTGCTGGCGGAACTGGAGGCGGACGGCAAGCTGCACCTCTCCCTCGTGTATCGTGGGAGCAAGGACAACGCCGCCAAGTTTGTGGAGGCACAGCAGGTCGTGCTGAATGAGCTGTACCCTGTGGAGGAAACCGGGGAATCCACAGAAGAAAAAGAATCTCAGGAGCCTGCGGAAAGCGAGGGAACGGCCAGTACCGACGCGCCAGCATCCGATACCAAAGCCCCTGCCGAAAGCGAGGGCGACTGAGCATGAACTTTCTGAAAAACAGTATCTTCACCCGGCGTGACCGTGAGGACGCGCCGGAGCTGGAGCCGGAAAACGAAAATCAGGTGCTGGCGGTGTGGGGCAGCCCCGGCAGCGGCAAAACCACCGTGGCCGTGAAGCTGGCCAAGCGCCTCGCGGATCAGAAGCGCGACGTGGCGCTGGTACTGTGCGACATGACCGCGCCCATGCTTCCCTGCGTTTGCCCGCCCGCCGATCTGGACGGTGAGCGATCCCTCGGAAGCGTTCTCGCCGCGCCCCATATCACGCAGACGCTGGTCAGCCACAACTGCATCACCCATAAAAAGCTGAGCCATCTGACCATCCTTGGGCTGCGCAAGGGCGAGAACGAATACACCTATCCGCCCTACACGGCGGGGCAGGTGTCCGAGTTGATCGGCTGCCTGCGGGAGATCGCGCCCTATATCGTCATCGACTGCGGCAGCTACATCGCAAACGACGTCCTGTCGGCGGTGTCGCTGATGGAGGCCGACGCAGTTCTGCGGCTGGTAAACTGCGACTTAAAATCAGTGAGCTACCTCTCCAGCCAGCTTCCGCTGTTAAAGGACAGCAAATGGGACGCGGAAAAACAGTATCGGGTGGCCAGCAATGTGAAGCCCGTGGAAGCCAGCGAGCACATCGAACAGGTGCTTGGAAGCGTGGCGTTTCGGATTCCGCATTCCGCAGAGCTGGCGGAGCAGACACTGGCGGGCGACCTGTTCCGGGAACTGGCCCTAAAAGACAGCCGGGCTTTCCGCAAAGAGGTTGAGAAAATCACAAGGGAGGTGTTTGGATGTTAGGGGAAAAGCGCAACGTTTCTCTATTTCAGGCTGCCCCCGTGGAGCCTGCGGCCTCTCCGACTGTTCCCCAAATCCCGGAGCCGCAGCCCACGCCGGAAGCTGCCCCGCCTGTTTCCCCCACCGCTGCGTCCGCCGCGCCTGTGGAGGCTCCCGTTGTTGGGAATCGTTCCGCCGTGATGAACGCCAGCGATCTGTTCTTTACCCCCTCCGACGAGGGCCGGGAGTTTGGAGCCGTGCTCCGGGATGTGCAGGAATACGTCTCCAAAGAATACAGCAGCCTGCTCACCAAGGATGACGGCGAGGAAGCCAAGGCGCAGATTAAGCGGTATATCGGCAAATTTGTGCAGGATCGCCGGGTGGCCGTGAAAGGCATGACCGCCAGCCAACTCGTGGACGCGCTGTACACGGAGATGGCGGAGTTTTCGTTTCTCACCAAGTATATCGGCGGCGAGGGCATCGAGGAAATCGACGTCAACAGTTGGCGGGACATTGAAATCCAGTACGCGGGCGGCGTGACCAAGAAGCTCACGGAGCACTTCGACTCCCCGGAACACGCCATCAACGTGGTGCGCCGGATGCTCCATGTGTCCGGCATGGTACTGGATGACGCCAGCCCCGCCGTGCTCGGCCATCTGAGCAAGAACGTTCGCATCGCCGTATTGAAAACCCCGCTGGTGGATAGCGACATCGGCGTGTGCGCCTCGATCCGTATTGTCAACCCGCAGAACATGAAGCAGGAGGACTTCGTGCGGGGTGGCACCGCCACCGGCGAGATGCTGGACTTTTTGTCCGAGTGCGTCCGATACGGCGTGTCGGTATGCGTGGCCGGTGCCACCAGCTCCGGCAAGACCACCCTCATGGGCTGGCTCTTAACCACCATCCCGGACGGCAAGCGCATCTACACCATAGAATCCGGCTCCCGCGAGCTGGCGCTGGTGCGGGAACAGGAGGGCCGCGTGACCAATTCCGTCATCCATACCCTCGCCCATGACGCGGAGAACGAGCGCCAGCGGGTGGATCAGATCGCCCTGCTGGACATGGCTCTGCGCTTTAACCCCGACATCATCGTGGTGGGCGAGATGCGCGGCCCGGAGGCCAACGCGGCGCAGGAGGCCGCCCGCACCGGCGTGGCCGTGGTCACCACCATCCACTCCATGAGCTGCGAGGCCACGTACCGCCGCATGGTTTCCCTGTGCAAGCGGGCCGTGGACATGTCCGATGATACCCTCATGGGCTTTGTCACCGAGGCGTACCCCATCGTGGCGTTCTGCAAGCAGCTTGAAAACAAAGACCGCCGCCTAATGGAGATCATGGAATGTGAAATTCTGCCGGATGGCACCCGGAGCTTCCGCCCTCTGTTCCAATATCAGATCAAGGAGAACAGGGTGGAGGACGGCAAATTCATCATCGAGGGAGAGCACCGGCAGGTGAACCCCATCTCGGACAGCCTCGCCCGCCGTTTCCTCGAAAACGGCATGCCGCTGGATATCCTGAACCGCCTGCGTGGCGGCGCGTCCGCCCAAGGAAAGGGGGAAGAAACCGCGTGACCTTTATTCAACTGTTAGCCTGCGCCGGTATGATCACCGGCGCATTTTTACTGCTCGGCCTAAAGCCGATGGAATTCACGGACGGCCTGTTCGGTTTCCTGCTCCACAGAAAAAAGAGCATCCGCGACGAGATCAACGAAAGCACCAGAAGAAAAAAGCCCGGCGTGTTCCGCCGCACCATCGCGGAGGCGCAGAACGTCCTCGCTATGACAGGCCGGAGCAGCCGCTTCTCCCTTATCTGCGCGGCCTCGCTCCTCCTGTTCGTGGTGGGCGGCTCCATCGCTATCCTGATTGGAAATTACTTTCTGGCCCCGGTCATGGCGGTGGGCTTCCTGTTCCTGCCCTTCTGGTATGTGCAGCTCACGGCCAACCACTACAAGAAAAATATCGCAGCCGAACTGGAAACCGCGCTGTCCATCGTGACCACGGCCTACCTGCGCTCGGAGGATCTGCTCAGCGCCGTGGAGGAAAACATGGCCTATTTGAACCCGCCCGTACAGAACGTGTTCCGGGATTTCATCACACAGGTCAAGCTGGTGAACCCAGACGTGGAGGCGGCAATCCGCAGCTTGCGCCGAAAGATCGATAATGAAATCTTCCGGGAGTGGTGCGACGCTATGTGCGACTGCCAGCACGACCGGAGCCTGAAAACCACCCTGACGCCCATCGTGTCCAAGCTCAGCGATACCCGCACGGTAAACGCCGAGCTGGAATTCATGCTGGCCGAGCCGCGAAAAGAGTTCATCATCATGGTGATTTTTGTCATCGGCAACATCCCGCTGATGTATATGCTCAACCGGGAATGGTACGACACACTGATGTTCACGCCCCTTGGCCAGATCATACTGGCCATCACGGCGGCGGTGGTATTCGTGTCCACGGCATTTGTCATTAAACTCACAAAACCCATTGAATTCAGGAGGTGATGACGGTATGGGATTGCTCTTTTTATTTGGTTTCTTTTTAGCAACGGGGCTGTTCTTCCTTGCCGCCAGCTTCCTGAAGCTCCCCACCATCGGCACGGCCAAGGCCATGCTGAATACCGGCAGGCGGGAAAAAAAGGCGGCGCGGAGCATGGAGGTTTACCTCATGACCATAGCGGCCCGGCTGGCCCGGCACATTCGCATGGACGAATACAAACGCGGGCGTATGGCGAACATCCTGGACGCCACCGGCATGGGCATGACGCCGGAGGTCTATCAGGCATACGCGCTGACCAAGGCCGGGGCCGTGCTGCTTGGCATCGTTCCCTGCCTGCTGGTGTTCCCGCTGCTCTCGCCGGTGCTGGTGTTCATGGCGGTGATGGTCTATTTCAAGGAAACACAGAAAGCGGACGAGAAGCTAAAGGCCAAGCGCGGGCAGATTGAGAGCGAGCTGCCTCGCTTCGTGGCCACCGTGGAGCAGGAACTGAAAAACAGCCGCAACGTGCTCGGCATGCTGGAGAACTTCAAGAAAAACGCCGGGCCGGTCTTTGCCGGGGAGTTGGACGTCCTTGCGGCGGACATGCGCTCCAGCAACTATGAAGCCGCCCTTGTGCGCTTCGAGGCCCGGCTAAATTCCCCCATGCTCAGCGACGTGGTGCGCGGGCTGGTGGGTGTGCTCCGGGGCGATGACGGAGCAATGTACTTTCAGATGCTCGCCCACGATTTCAAGCAACTGGAGCTGCAGAGGCTCAAGAGCGCGGCGCAGAAAATCCCCGGCAAAATCCGGGTGTTCTCGTTCCTCATGCTCATGTGTTTCCTGCTGACCTATCTGGCCATTATCGGCTATGTGATTTTGACGTCCCTCGGCGGGATGTTTTAAGGGAGGTGAACGATATGACGGTTCGAGATTTTATAGAACGGCACCCGGACGCCACACTGGATCTCATGACGCCGGGCGGGTATGTTTACCTGACGCCGGAACAGGCGCGGGCGCTGCTGCAGGGCAAGAGCGTGACCGGACATCCCGGCGATATCGAAATTGGAATGGAGGTGACCGCCAAAGAACTGCTGCCACAGCGGATATGCTCCGCCAATTTTTCCAAGGGCGCGTGGCATATGCTGACGGATTGCTCCCACAATGTGTCGGAGCAGGATAAGGAGGTGGAACGCACGATGGACAAGGAAGCGAAACTGCGGGAGCGCGTCAAAGCCAACTATGACGCCTACATCCGACAGCTCCAGAACAAACCCGCGCCCGACCTGATCGAGATGGCCTCGGAGATCGCCGCCGCCAAGTTTGTCTATGAGGAACTGATGGTGGATGGGTACTTCTCCGACAGCGTAGACTACCTGTTGGAATTTGAACACCCACTGGAGCTGGTGCGCGACGTATGGCTGAATGAGCAGAACTATGACCGCCACGAAGAACTGGACAGCCTGATTTGGAACATGGCCGACAAGGGCATCGGCGTCTGCGGGCAGACCTCCGCGCCGGAGGAACCCCGGCCTGCCTTGGAACAGGAGGTGACCATGTGCTGACAAAAGCGAGACGTGCTCTGAAAAACCGTCGTGGCGAGGGCTATATCGACATCTGCCTGCTGGTGCTCGTGGCCATGCTGGTGCTGGCGCTCTGCCTCAAGGTGCTGCCGGTGTTCGTGGCCAAGCAGCAGCTCGACACCTTCGCCACCGAACTGTGCCGCGAGGCCGAGATCAGCGGACGGGTGGGCAGCGAAACCAATCGCCGGGCCGCTGTCCTGCGGGAAAAGACCGGCATTGATCCCGATATCATATGGTCGGATTCCGGGGAGCTGCAGCTCAATCAGGAGGTGACGGTCATCGTCACACTGCGGATGAATATCGGTCTGTTTGACAGATTTGGCTCGTTTCCCGTCACCCTACGGGCGCAGGCCAGCGGGAAATCCGAAGTATATTGGAAGTGAGGTGAGCGGCACGGCTGAAAAATTAAAGAAAATCCTGAAAGACCGGCGCGGCCTGTCTTTCCCTCTGGTGATCGCCGTTACGCTGGTGCTGGTGATCCTGCTGTGCGGCCTGTCCGAGTATTTCCGGCTGCAGATCATCGCTTCCGGTGTGCGGGAGGCGGTGCAGGATGCCATCATCTCCACCGTGAACGACAACTACGCGGGCGTCTATCACGGCGCGAGAGAGGGCTATTCCGGGGGCTACCAGACGGACGGCTCCTCCTCTTGGGAACAGGCCGTCACCGAGGGCGACATCTACAGCTATTTGGACAGCGTCCTCGGCACAGAGGAACGGGGCGGAGCGCATGTGAAATACGCGGGCGACAGCGGTACGGCGGTGGAATTTAAGGTCACCGGCCTATCGGTTAGTATCCGCAACGCGCCGCTGGCTCCCTCCGATCCCCGGAACGCCCAACGGTTCGAGGCCGACGCGCTGGTGCGGCTGGAGGTACCCGTCCGGTTTGGCGGAAAAGTCCTGCCCTCCATGCACATCACCCTCAAGGTACAGGCGGGCTACATCGAGGTGTTCTGACAAGTTTGGAAAAATCGCTGGACTTCCGAGAAAAGATGCGGTATCGTGTGACGTACAAAAGGAAGTTTCGACCAAGACAAAAGGAGGTCTTACTCTATGAAATTGAATGAAAAAATGAAGAAGAGGCTGGCCATCGGCTGCTGCGCGGTGATTGGGATCGCCCTGGCGGCGGCCATCGGGCTGCAGTTTCAAAAGGCCCCGACGCAGGCGGATGTCTTGCCGCCCAAAAACGCGGAAAGCTCGGAGGTGACCGTGGCCCCGCCCGAAACCACCCCGACCACCGTACCATCAACAGAAGAAAAAGAGATTATCGTCACCGTGCCGCCCACTACTGCCGCGCCGGAATCCTCACAGGCCGTGGACAGCAGGCCCGCACAGACGGATCAGACCGAACAAAGTATCCAGTCGGAGGCGACGAAGCCGGTGGTCACTGAAGAACAGAAAAAAGACATGACGCAGAAGCCAAACGGCGAACCGGTCACCGGAGAACCGGAGGTGGTGGATCACGATACCTACATGCCGCCTGCGGAGGAACCAAAGTCAAACGGCGGCTTGCCCGGTTTTGATAATGTTCCCGATGGTGGGGCAAATCAAGTAATCCCTGCAGATGATATGTACGAGAACGGCAACAAAATCGGAGACATGGGCTGACAGCAAACCACAAAATAACAGATGAGCACGGCGGAAACGCCGTGCTTTTTCCTTTGCAGGAGGTCATAGATGAAGCGAAAGCTCAGCGCCGTACTGGCGCTTATTTTAATGTGCTCTATGCTGTTCTCCGTCCCTGCCCATGCCACCGGCGATCCCAACGTGGACGGCGGTGGCGGCGGGATGGGCAGCGGAACCAGCACGAATTCATGGACGCCGGGCATGGACGGTGTGCGCGTCACGGTGGTGCGGGCCAGTGATCATGCGGTGGTAACCACCCCGATTGACTTATCCAACAAGTCTCCCGCATCCAGCATTTATAACTTTGGAAAGGTGTGTAAACTACAGTATAGCGGCGGCGCGGGCTTATCACCTGTAAAGGGTGGATATATTTGCGTCAAGCCGGAACAGGCGCTCCCCCGGATCGTTAGCTCAGGCGGTTACGCCAGCAGCATCGCCGCCATCCGCAGCTATTTCACCGACGAACAGGTCATCCGCAGCATCGCGGGCCTCACCGGAATGGACTTCGATATACTCGTGGGCGGCGACTACAAGCTGTTAATCGAACCAATCGCCTATTACAAATTTGAGGGCGTCATGATCGCCACCACGGCCACCGAGGCAGCTCTGTACGATGAGCAGACGTCGGGGCTGCTGCGCCGCAGGATGGTGTCGTTGTCGCACAAGAACCTGCCGCTGGCCATGTTCCTCGAAGTGGCCGACCTTGGCTATCCCGCGTGGACGGGAAGCAGAACCACGGCGGCCACAAATGCCACAATCAAGTCTTCCCTCGGCCTCGGCGTTGTGAAGTTTAACGGTGTTCCCGCAGAACCGCCAGCCGTGGGTACCGTGGACTATGTGTACCGCGTCAACACGGAGGTCATCACGGCGGTGGAGGTAAACGGCGGCCAATCCGATCCCGACCACCCGGTGTCTGTGACATTTAACATCGGCGGCAGAAGCTACCATGTGGGGAACGTCTACTACCCAGAGGGCGACGGCCAGCTCGCGTGGGTGCGCTGGACAACGCCAGCCACGGAGCAGACCATGACCATCCATGTCTCCGTGTCGGGCGGCGGCAGCGTCAGTCAGGGAACCCTGACGGCCCAGATTGTGGATTTGGATAAGAGTCCCCCGCCCGATCCGCAGGCGGATGACCGCAACGACGCCTTCCGCGTGACCTCCCCGCCCCGCGAGGCGTCTCAGACCACTGCCAACTGGAGTGTGTGGCGGCCTTGGTGGCAGGAACACTGGGTGCGCCACGGGAACAGCGAGGACGGATATTGGTGGTGCGATCACGGCTGGTGGATGTTCGACCTCGACCGCTACCGCGCCGAGCTTCGCTCCAACATGACCATCCAGTGCGACTCCAAAAATCCCACGGCCACCGGCACGGTGATGAAATCCGGCTACGGTGTGAATCAGAAGCTGACCGCGTCCGTGTCCACCAACCAAAGCTCGGCGGTCACCCCGGCGCAGACCGCCGTGTCCTACTTCTCCGAATTCGGCTACCAGAACTACTGGCGGTTTTTGGAGGCAACGACGCGCGGCTATTCCGCCGTGTTCGAGTTCCAAAAGAACCCCTACAGCACCTATAACAACCGGACGCATTTTGTGCCCATCTGGTACCCGGACGGCAGCTACACGGTTTACACCACCCTCATCGACTGCTGGACGCCAGCCGGAATGCTCTCCCAAAACGCGGAGCGGTCGCTGACAATCCGGGGCAACTTGTGGCAGGACTGGCACATCGCGCCGCAGAAACCAGATTAACACCAGAAAAAGGACAAGGAGATGGAGCAATCCACCGCCCTGTCCTTTTTCCATCACCCTGAAAGAAAGGCGGATTTAATATGAAGAAAAAGCGTATTATCACGATGCTTTGTGTAGCGGCCCTACTGGGCTGTCTGTTTTGCACCACAGCCTACGCGGCGGGAACCGGCGACGTGGCCGGAGCCGTGGAAAGCACTTGGAGAACGGCCTCCACGCAGATCAAGTCTGTTGTGGACAAGGTAGTGTTCCCTGCCATCGACCTCATCCTCGCCGTGTTCTTCTTCGGCAAGCTGGCGACTGCATATTTTGACTATCGGAAGCATGGGCAGTTTGAATGGGCCGCTCCGGCAATCCTATTCGCGTGTCTGGTGTTCACCCTGACCTGTCCGCTCTATATCTGGCAGATCGTTGGTATTTAAGGAGGACGCACGATGAAAAGTAAGTTTTTTGAGGAAGTATCCAGACTGGCGGCGGCGCACGGGTTCGAGGATAAAGGCGTGGAACATGGGCTGCTTCAACTGCACTTAAACGGAGACTTGGCGGCGCAGGTGGACGAATCCGGGGCGATGCTCTATCATCCCTACAAGGAAGTGTTCGACCTGATGGGAGAGATAAACGAAGCCCGTGGCCAGATCACGGAGGTACAGTACGCCGAGGGGAACGAGCCTGTAACTCTGGAGCCGCGAACAGGCCTGACGCTGTGCTGAAGCCCAGATATCTCTCCCGGAGAAAGGGGTGATCATTTCAAATGTTTATCTGGGACTTTGTCGCCGACACCGTGCTCGGCCAGATCGTGGACTGGATCTACGGCCAGATCATCGGGTTCCTCGGCGACTTCTTTGCCACGATGGGCAACATGGGGGCCGACCTGTTCAGCCTGAGCTGGGTACAATCCATCGTGCTGTTCTTCTCTTATCTGGCGTGGGCGCTCTATGGCGTCGGCATCGTGGTGGCCTGTTTTGAGTGCGCCATCGAGTGCCAGTCGGGGCGAGGCAGCATCCGCGACACGGCGCTCAACGCCGTTAAGGGTTTCATGGCCGTGGGACTGTTCACCACAGTGCCGGTGGAGCTTTACAAGCTGGCGGTGTCCCTGCAGGCCGCCTTTTCGGCGGGGCTTACCGGCTACGGCACCGACCTCGGCACCGTGGCCAGCAACATCGTGAAAACTTTGCAGGACGCTGGTGGCGCGGATCAGGCGCTTGGCAGCGGCGTGTTCGGCGGCCTCTCCACTATCACCAATCCGATCTTTTCGATCTTCCTTCTGATCCTCATGGGCTACGCCGTTATCAAGGTGTTTTTCGGGAACCTGAAGCGCGGCGGCATCCTGCTCATCCAGATCGCGGTGGGGAGCTTATATATGTTCAGCGTCCCGCGCGGCTACATTGATGGCTTCGTGGGCTGGTGCAAGCAGGTGGTCGGGTTGTGCCTGACCGCTTTTTTACAGGCGACGCTGTTGGTGGCGGGCCTGATGACCATCAAGGATCACGCCCTGCTGGGCCTCGGCCTGATGCTTTCGGCCAACGAGGTGCCGCGCATCGCCGGGCAATTCGGGCTGGACACCAGCGCCAAGGCCAACCTCATGGGGACGGTCTACGCGGCGCAGGGGGCCGTGAACCTTACTAAAACACTCGTACAAACGGTGGCGAAATGACAGAAAATAAGATGGTTTATATTGCCTCCCCCTACGCGGGGGAGGTGGAGCGCAATGTGCACTTTGCCAAGGCGGCCTGTCTGTTTGCCATGCGGCAGGACTGCACTCCGGTGGCCGTGCATCTTTTGTACCCGCAGCTCCTCGACGATTCCGATCCCGCGCAGCGGGAGAAGGGCGTCCGCATGGGCCTGCGTGTGCTTGAAGCCTGTGACGAGCTGTGGCTGTGTGGCGACCGTTTGTCCCGTGGGATGAACGCGGAGCTGGCCGCCGCAGAGCGGCTGGGCATCACCGTGCGGCAAATCCCGGAATCTGAAATCACGGAGGTAATCTCGATGGAACAAAAATATGGCGTGTGGGCTGTGCGGAGCGCGGCCTCCATCTGTGGGGCCGCCGAAGCGTGGCTCAAGGAGAACGGCGAGCCGCTGCGCTTCGATACGATGGAGCAGGCGGCTAAGTACGCGGAGGGGCTGAACGCCGGTCTTGGCACAGCTAATGTCCGCTACTACCCCAAGGAGGCCGGGCCGGAACTTTTACCGGCTCCCCGCATGGGGATGAAGCTGTGCTGAACGGGCCGTGCGTCTTTAGTGCTTTCGTATCTTTTCCGGCGTAATCTTTGTCGGTTTCCGTGATAGCTATTCCATCAAACCATCGGTATACTTGGCTTGTAAAAAAGAAGCGAAAGGAGCCATACCGCATGGAAAACAGGAAAAACCTCTGCGCCATGATCCCGGAAGAACTGCATACGCGGGCAAGGATGGAGCAGGAGCAACTGGCGCTCACGCTCAGCCAGTATGTCGAGATGGTGCTGACGGAACACTTTCAGAAAGGTGGAAAAGCAATGGAAAACGGAACAAGGACGCTGGCGTTTCAGGTATCGGAGGAACTCTTTGGGCGGGTGAAAAAGCACCTCGCGGAGCACCCCGGACTGAGCCAGAAAGAGTTTGTAATCGGCCTGATCACAAAGGCGCTGGACGAGGCCGACGCACAGGCCGCAGCCGAATAACAAAACATTCAGGAGAACCGCCACGGAACTCGCGGCGGTTTTTCTTTGGAGGGAACCTATGTATATTTATCCTGACAACTTAAAATCCAAGGCCATCCTGTGGCTCTGGCAGCTCCGGGACATCGGCGTGATCGGCGTGGGGGCGCTGGTCTCCGTGCTGGCGGTGACACAGGCGGGCTTCCTGCCGCCCATCGTGGTCACCGCCGTTTACGCCTTTCTGACAATCCGCTTTGAGGACACCAGCATTCTGGATTTTCTCCGGTATGCCTGTGCCTTTTTTATCGGCAGACAGCAGATCTACGAATGGAGGATGGCGCATGAATAAAAAAGCAGAGAAAAAAGAGTCGGCCAGACGGGCCTCCACCCGCCAGCTCATTGGTGCCAAGGCGGTGACCGAGTACAGCCTGCTGACCTACGGCCACGGTGAGTTGGTGTACTTTCTCGTGAAGCCGAGCAACATCTCCGTGCTGTCCGAGGCCAGCGTGGGTGCTCGGATTTACGCCCTCATGACGGTACTCAAGGGCATCGCCGAGATTGAAATCCTGTGCCTCAACAGCCGGGAGAACTTCGAGGACAACAAGCGGTATCTGCGGGAACGCATGGAGCGGGAGGACAATCCTGTGGTGCGGGGCCTGCTGGAAAAAGACCTCGTGTTCCTCGACCGGATACAGGTGCAGATGGCCACGGCCCGCGAATTTCTCATTGTCATCCGGCTCCGGGACGAAAAAAAATCGGAGGTGTTCCCCTACCTCTCCCGCATTGAGAAGTCCCTGAAAGAGCAGGGCTTCTCCGTCAAGCGGGCGGACAAGGAGGACATCAAGCGGCTGCTGGCTGTGTATTTCGAGCAGAACGTCACCACGGAGCGATTCGAGGACTTCGACGGGGAACGCTGGATCATCCCCGACGATTAAGCGCGGAAAGTGCTCAGAAATTAGTGATTACTATCCGGCCAATCTGTGGTATACTGTGAATAAATCGAAAAAGAAAGAGGTGACGCGCTTGAATTACCCGGAGATTTTAAGGAAACGGGATTTGTATCAGACTGCCAGAACCTCCATCCCGGAGTTTACACTACAGTCATACGAACAGGCTTTTGAAATAGAATATACCCACAACTCCACGGCCATCGAGGGAAATACCCTGACGCTGATTGAAACAAAAGTGGTGCTGGAGGATGGGATTGCCATCGGCGGCAAAAGCCTGCGCGAGATATATGAATCGGTGAACCACCAGAAAGCATACCGCTATGTGAAAGACTGTATCGCCAAAAAGCTGCCGTTGGAGGAAAAAATCATCAAGGACATCCACGCCCTGCTGATGGATAATATCCTCGTGGGCGGCGTCTACCGCAGCGTAGATGTTTACATTTCAGGCGCACAGCATACGCCCCCGTCACCGAATGAGATGTACCGGCAGGTCAAAGATTTTTATGCAGACCTTACACGGAAAGGCCGTGACTTAAACCTAATTGAGCTGGCGGCGTGGACGCATGCGGAGTTTGTGAAAATCCACCCGTTCCCGGACGGCAACGGCAGAACCTCACGGCTGATCATGAACTATCAACTCATGGCCAACGGTTTTCCGGCCATCTCTATCGCCAAGGAGAACCGGCTGGACTACTTCAAAACGCTGGAAGCCTATGCCGTGGAGGGCGATCTCGCCCCGTTTGCGGAAATGATTGCGGGACTTGCGGAACAGCAGCTTGACCTTTATCTGGAGCTGGCCGAGCCGATACCGGGGATGGAACAATCTCCAACCATGTAGGGAACAACAGAAAAAGAACCAACGACGATGCGTCGGATGCAGAAATGTGTCCGGCGCTTTTTTCATGTCCGAAAACAGGAGGTCATCCATTGAAAAGAGCAAAAACCGCCCCGCAGGGGCCGGTGGAGGATGTGCGCGTTCAGGAATTCCTTGATATGATCGCACCCTCCATCGTGAAATTTAACACCGACCACTTCATCTGCGGCAACACCTTCCGCTGTGTGTGGGCGCTCAGAGAGTACCCCACCGCCACCAACGAGCAGGCCATCCTCTCGCACCTGGGCGAAAAGGACGGCGTCACCCTGCGCATCTACACCCGGCACGTCACCGCCGTGGAGGAAAAGAAAATCATCTCAAACGCGGCCAATAAAAACCGCATGGACAGGAACAATTCCAACGACCTCCAGCAGAATGTGCTGGCCGAGAGCAACCTGCAGGATGTGGCCACCATCGTGGCGCAGATGCACCGCAACCGGGAGCCGCTGCTCCATTCGGCGGTCTATATCGAACTGTGCGCCCACGACCTCGACCAGTTAAAGCTCCTCCAGACCGAAGTGCTGACCGAGTTGATCCGGGCGAAGCTCAATGTCGACCGGCTCATGCTCCGCCAGCAGCAGGGCTTCCAGTGCGTCATGCCCTCCGGCCACAACGTGTTCAAAGACCAGTTCGAGCGCGTGCTCCCGGCAAGCTCCGTGGCCAACCTGTACCCATTCAACTACTCCGGCAAGACCGATCCCCACGGCTTCTACATTGGACGGGACAAATACGGCAGCAACGTGCTGGTGGATTTCAACCGCCGCGCCGACGATAAGACCAACGCCAGCGTCCTGATCCTCGGCAACAGCGGGCAGGGCAAATCCTACCTGCTGAAGCTCCTGCTGGCCAACTTCCGGGAGGCCGGGATGCGGGTGTGTGCCCTCGATCCTGAGATGGAGTACGAGGATATCACCCACAATCTTGGCGGCTGTTTCATCGACCTGATGACCGGTGAATACCTCATCAACCCCTTGGAACCCAAGGTGTGGGACGAAAACGGCAGCCCAGAGGACGCCGACGCACCGCAGACCTTCCGCATCGGCAGCCGGATCAGCCAGCACATCAGCTTCTTAAAAGACTTCTTCCGCAGCTACAAGGATTTCGCTGACCGGGAGATCGACGTGATCGAGATCATGCTCCAGAAGCTGTACGCCAAGTGGAACATCAGCGACCGGAGCGATTTTTCCCGCATGGGGCCGGGGGATTACCCCATCCTGTCCGACCTGTACGCGCTCATCGAGGATGAATACCAGCACTTCGACGGGGACAGCCGCCAGCTCTACACCGCCGAGATGCTCCAGAGCATCCTGCTGGGCCTGCACTCCATGTGTGTGGGCGCGGAGGCCAAATTCTTCAACGGCCACACCAATATTACGGACGCCATGTTCGTGACCTTCGGCGTCAAGGGGCTGCTGCAGGCCAGCCGGAATCTGAAAAACGCGCTGCTGTTCAACATCCTCTCCTTCATGTCAAACGAGCTGCTCACCACAGGCAACACGGTGGCCAGCCTTGATGAATTTTACCTGTTCCTCTCCAACCTGACCGCCGTGGAATATGTCCGTAACTTCATGAAGCGGGTGCGCAAAAAGGATTCGGCGGTCATTATCGCTAGCCAGAACCTCGAAGATTTCAATCTGGACGGTGTCCGGGAGTACACCAAGCCCCTGTTTTCCATCCCCACGCACCAATTTCTGTTCAATGCGGGCAGTATCGACGCCAAGTTCTACACCGACACCCTCCAGCTTGAGGACAGCGAATATAGCCTGATCCGCTTCCCGCAACGGGGCGTGTGCCTCTATAAATGCGGCAACGAGCGGTACAACCTAAAGGTGATCGCGCCGGAGCACAAGGCCCGGCTGTTCGGAAAGGCGGGTGGACGATGAGGAAAGAGGTGAGCATTCATGGATATGAAAGACCAGCGGTTCGGCATTGAGATCGAGATGACCGGCGTCACCCGCGAGCAGGCCGCCAAGGTCGCCGCCGCCTATTTTGGCACCTCGTCACGCTACATCGGCTCCGGCTACGATGCCTACGCGGCGCTGGATGGTCAGGGACGCCAGTGGAAATTCATGAGCGACGCGAGCCTGAACCCTCAGAGAAAGGAGGGCCGGAGAAAGGTTCCGGCCAGTGATGAGTACCGGACAGAGATGGTCAGCCCCATCTGCCGATACGAGGACATCGAAACCGTACAGGAGATCATCCGCAAGCTGAAAGAGGCCGGGGCCATCACCAACAATAGCTGCGGCATCCACGTCCACATCGACGCCTCGCCCTTTAATGCCAACACCCTGCGCAACATCACCAACATCATGGCGGCCAAGGAGGACTTGATCTACAAGGCGCTGCAGGTGACGGTGGCAAGACAGCACCGCTGGTGCAGGCCCGTGGAGCAGCGGTTTCTGGACGAGATCAACAGTCGCAGGCCGCAGACACTGGATCAGGTGAAGCGTATCTGGTACAACGGCGGCGACCGCAGCCATACCCACTATGACGATTCCCGGTATCACTGCTTAAACCTGCATTCGGTGTTTCAGAAAGGGACGGTGGAGTTCCGGCTCTTTAACGGCACCCTCCATGCAGGGAAAATCAAGGCGTATATCCAGCTCTGCCTCGCCATCGGAGCGCAGGCTCTCAACCAGCGGTGCGCCAGCCGGACAAAGACGCAGACCACCAATGAGAAGTACACCTTCCGCACCTGGCTCCTGCGCCTCGGCCTGATCGGGGATGAATTCAAGACCGCCAGACTGCACCTCTTAGAGCATCTGGACGGCTGCATCGCGTGGCGCGATCCCGCGCAGGCGGAGGCGCAAAAGGAACGGTTAAGGCAGAAAAAAGAAAAGGAACTGGAGCAGGCCCGGCAGGCGCAGGCGGAAGCCGGGGCGGAGCAGGCTCCCACCCCAATCGAAGAACACATCACTCAGGCCGGGGATTCCGAGGAAGCCCCGGCCTTTGCCATGCGGATGTGAACCCGCGCGGCACCATAAAAGGAGGCAGACGATATGACAACACCCGCGATTTATACTGTGTGTCAGCACGGGATGGAATCCCATTTTTACTCCTACTGTGCGGGCGGCTTCAGCTACCCGTTCCATACGGGGGAATGGCTGTCCCGGCTGGACACCGACGTAAACAGCAGCAGGCCGGAGGGAGAAAAGCTGTTCGTGGCGGCGCTGCTGCCGCAGTTTACCGGGGATAATCACTTCCCGGAGGCGGCCAAGGGACTTCACCTGTTCCGCGCCGTCAGCGATTCGGGAGCGGCTGACTGGCTTGGCCGCACGGCTTCCAACGAGAGAATCCCGCTTCACATCACCCTCGATTTGGACAGAGGAACGGTGGGGTTTGTGTTTAACCGGAGCTGCCCGGAAGCAGACCTGCCGGATATAGAGCTGCCTCTCCACGGAAGCCACGAGGAACTTGGCGGCTTACTGCTCTCGGAATGTGCCGCGTGTACAATGTGTGATAAAGAAATAGATGTCCACTCCCACGCCGTGGCGGAAGTAACTGAAACTGTGTATGAGCAGCTCATCCGCGATCACGCCGAGCAAATGCTTCGGCAGAAACCTGTGCGGGACGGCATGGGCATGCGGATGAGCTGAGAAAGGAAAAGATGCTATGAGCAGAAGAAAAGACACCCTTTATGTCGCCTATGGCAGCAACTTAAATCTCCCGCAGATGGCGCGGCGCTGTCCCACCGCCACGGTGGTCGGCACCAGCGAAATCAAAGGATATGAGCTGCTGTTTAGGGGAGGCAGGCGCGGCGCGGTGGCCACGGTGGAACCGCTGGAAAACAGCTCCGTGCCTGTGCTCCTGT
>ERZ780150.1181-NODE-1181-length-17994-cov-6.298735_pt1 | contig 17994 bp, 11 predicted proteins | sample MGYA00511019_ERZ780150 | MGnify/ENA primary metagenome ERZ780150 (study PRJEB29588, sample SAMEA2151633) | human gut metagenome | biome: human gut; feature: human-associated habitat; material: faeces | place: Denmark | collected 2008/2010 ...
AGGGGGAGAACAGGGAGGTGGTCTCCGGGTTGGTGAGCACATGGGCGGTCTTGCTGCTCCGGCTCCCCTTTTTCCCGGCCATTACCGCACCTCCCCATCTGTCCGGCGTCCGCCGTGCGGTATAAAGCCGCCCGCGATCTCCTCGCACAGCGCCTCAAAGTCCAGAGACGGCTTGGAGCGCGGCGCATAGTCCAGAACACTGACCCCGTGGGCAGGGGACTCCGCCACAGAAACGCTGCCGCGGATTTTGCTCTGGAATACTCTGGTATCCAGTTGTGCGGCAATCTGCTCCGCCATTTCCAGCACCTCCCGGTTCAGAGTGAGCCGGGCGCTGAACTTGTTCAGCAGGATACCCAATACCCGCAGCCGGGAATTGTAATAACTGCGGACGCTCTCGATCGTCTCCTTGATCTGGGAAACCCCTAGCAGGCTCAGGATCTCCGGCGACATGGGGATAATCAAGCTGTCCGTAGCTACATATGCATTTACCGTCAGCAGACTGAGGGCCGGCGGTGTATCAATGATGATATAGTCATACTGATCTTCTACCTTGGACAGGGCGGTTTTGAGCAGGAATTCCCGTCCCGGCCGGTTAAACTCCAGCTCCGCGCCGGACAGCAGAATGTTGGACGGAAGGATGTCGCAGGTATCTGTCCGTACAATGGCCTGCTCCGGCTCCGCCTGCCCCCGGAATACGTCATAAATGGTGGTGCAATGCTCAATATCCAGCCCCAGACTGAACCCCAGACTCCCCTGCGGGTCCATATCCACACCTAATACGGCGGCGCCGCGGCGGTGCAGGCCGGTCAACAGCGCGGCAGCGGTCGTCGTCTTTCCGACGCCGCCCTTCTGGTTCGTAATCGCAATCACGGTGGTCGCCATGTCCCCTGTACCCCTTTCACCCATCTCCGGCCGGAGCAGAGCAGGTTTTCGCACCTTTTCGTCAGAAAAATCGAAATCCTCTCTTAATTTTCCCTTTGGCCGGACGATAACATAATACAGAGTATTGGGGCCTATCAACACACCCATTTTACTCAGAAAGCCAATGGTTGTCAATCAAGCCATATTTTCATGTTGCACGTTGAAAGGAGTGGGCAGCATGGCATCTATCTCCAGCCTTATGAGCAGTGGTTCCTCTTCCAGCATCTATGGGAGCCGAAACAGCAACATCATTTCCGGCCTGGCCAGCGGAATGGACACCGAGGCCATGATCGAGGGCATGGTACAGGGGTACCAGCAGAAAATTACACAGTTGGGGCAGGACCGTACCATGCTCCAGTGGCAGCAGTCCGCCTATCAGAGCATCTCCGACAAGCTGGTGGAGTTTTCCCGCAAGTATATGTCCTACAACTCCCCCGCCACCAACCTGTTCAGCGCCAGCTTCTTCAACAACGCGATCCTCACCTCCGCCAACGGGACCTATGCCGATCTGGTGAGCGCCACCGGCAAGAGCAGCAGCACCATTGTGCTCAACGCCGTGGCACAACTGGCCGAGGCCGCCCGGTATACCCATGACGCCTCCGGGCTGGACACGTCCCTTGGAAAGGGCGAGCCGGTCAAGCTGGGCGAAAAACAGCCGCTGAGCACCATGAGCGGCTCCCTTACTTTGGAGTATGGCAACAAGAAGGTCACGCTGGACTTCGGAGAGTTGGAGTTGTTCAACAAGGCCGACGGCACTCTGGACACTGCCAAATTCCAAACGGCCCTCCAGGACAAGCTGAAGGAGCAGAAGATTACCACCAGCAGCGGCGACCAGGTGAGCGCCGATACCCTCATTGATGTCAAGGTGGACAGCAACGGCACCGTTACCCTCAGCGACAAGAAAGGTGCTGGCAACAACGTCCACTTCAGCGGTGCCACCGGAGATCTTAAAAATCTGGTCACTTCTGCCGATGCCGAGGGCACCTCCAGCTTTACTCTGAGCACTACCGAGAAGGTGGTGAAGGAAGACGCCACCAAAGCGGAATACCTCTCTGGTAAGAGCTTTACCGTCACCCTCAACGGCCAGACCAAGACCTTTACTTTGGGCGAGATTGATCCCTCAAAGGGCAATCTCCATGAGCAGGTCAAACAGAACCTCCAGGAAGGTCTGGACAAGGCCTTCGGTAAGGGCAAGATAACGGTCGATATGGATACTACTGGCCCCGGAGAGCGCTCCTTCTCCTTCAGCGTCAGCAATGGAGACACTTTCCGCATCACCTCCCCTGTCGGCGAGGTGCTCGGCCTGGGTGAGAATGGTGTGACCTCCTATGTGGACACTGGCAAAACCTTGGGCGATCTGCTGGGGCGGACGAGCGACGGTGCGGGCTTGAATGGCCTGACCGGCGGCGAGTTGGCCAAAGCCATTGGTGATGTGACTGAGATAAAGGACAAGGACGGCAAGGTGACCTCCCGTGTGGATTCCGAAGGCAATACCGTAGACGAGCAGGGTTTCCGTCTGGACAAGGACGGCAAGCGCTTTCAGGAGTACGAGCTCACCGTTAACGGCGTTTCCATTGGCAAATACAACAAGGACACCGCCCTGGAGACTGTGCTCAATGATATCAACAGCAACACCGAGGCCGGAGTCAGCGTCAGCTTTTCCAAGACCACCAACCAGTTTGTCTTTACCGCCAAGGAAACCGGCGCAGGCGGACGGGTTGAGATTGGCGGGGAGTTGGGTGAACGGCTGTTCGGTAAAGTCAATGTAACTGATAAGGATCACTACACTGCTGGGCAGGACGCAAAATTCACCGCCACCATCAACGGCCAGAAGATGGAGTTCTCCCGTAGCTCCAACACCTTTGATTTGGATGGCATGTCCATCACCTTAAACGGCACATTTGAGGTGAAAGATGGAGAAACCCCGGTCACCTTCTCCAGTAAGACCGACACGGACAAGATCATTGACGTGGTCAAGACTATGGTGGAGGACTACAACGCCATTGTGTCCGAGGTCAAAAAGGCCTACTCCGACATGCCTCTGGAGAAGTCAGACGGCTCCCGGTACAAGCCCCTGACTGACGAGGATAAGGCGGACATGACCGAGAGCGAGATCAAGGCCTACGAGGAGAAAGCAAAAACCGGCATCCTGTTTATGGACCGGGACCTCTCCTCCCTGTACAGCGCCCTGCGCTCCGCAGTGGCCCCCGGCGGCTCCGACGGCTCCTTCCTCCGCTCCATCGGCATCAAAACCAGCTATGAGGACGGCCTGACCACCCTTTCGCTGGATGAAAACGCGCTCCGCGAGGCACTGGAACAAAACCCGGACCAGGTCAAGGATGCGTTTACCAAGAGCAAGGAAAACGGCGCCGCCAGCGACGGCCTGATGGCCTCCATCCAGAAGGTGACGGACCGCTATGCGGCCACTACCGGCGCAACAAAGGGCATTCTCATTGAAAAGGCCGGCTCCAAATACTCCCCCTCTGCCGCTCTGAATAACACTCTTTTGGAGCAGATGAAGGACATCGACAAGCAGGTGGATAAGTGGCAGGCCAAAATGTCGGACAAGGTGGACTATTACACCAACAAATTCACCCAGCTGGAAATGCTGATTGCGCAGATGAACTCCCAGAGTTCCAGTCTCGCGGGAATGATGGGCGGCTATTAACGCCGCCGCCGTTCCGGAAAGGAACATGATACATATGGATATGCGGGGTTACCAGCGTTACCGTGAGGACTCCTTAAATACCATGACCCAGGGTGAGCTGCTTTTGCTGCTCTACGACGAACTGATCAAGCGGCTGACCCAGGCGGAATTGAGCCTGGGTCAGGAGAATTACGAGGTATTCGAGGGAGCGGTCGGCCGCAGTGTCGATATCATCCATTATCTGGACGACACCCTTGACCGCCAGTTCCCCATCAGCGCCAATTTGAGCCGGCTGTACGAGTACTTTTGCTATGAGCTCAGCCGGGTCGTCTCGGGGCGCAACGCCAAGGAGCTGGCCCGTGTGAAGGAAATGGCCTCAGAGCTGCGGGACAGCTTCCGGCAGGCGGAAAAAAGCGCCGCCACTTCTCCGCAGGAGGGCGTATAAATGCTGACGGAACAACAGCTCACTTCGGTGTTGGCCACGGAGCGCCGCATCTATGCGGCGCTCTCCGAGGTGCTTGAGCTGACGGGAGAGCTCTCCGCCTCCATACAGCGGGGGGATTCTGTCTCCGTTCAGCTCTTTCTCCAGCTCCGGCAGGAGCCGATCAACCAATTGCGGGAATACCAGACCAACCTGGTGCAGCAGTGCCGCATCCTTCCGGCGGAAGACCGGAAGGAGCTGGAGGGGCTCTTGTCCGGGCAGGCCCCGGCGGCCAGTCCCGCTGCCCACCCCCTCCAGGAGCAGCTTCAGCGCAACCGCGCCCTCTGGACCAGGGTTGTCCAGGCCGACCGGGCCGCCAGCGGCCGCCTGTGCGGAAAGGATTCCTTTTACGATTCCTAGCCCCGACCGTTTTTTACTGGTGCATGGAGATCCGCCACAGCGGCGCGCCCGAGCTGCGGCTGGATGAGAGCTCATCCAAAATGAGCTGCGGCTCCCAGGCGGCCAGACTCCGCTCTCTGCTGTTCGGGTCTGCCACCAGTACACGGCCTTCCAGGGTCACGCCCCGCAGGATAATAAAGTGGCCCCGCTCGGTGAAATGTCCACGGGTCATCAGCGCAACAAAAAGGTGTCCGGATGCCAGTTGCTGCACCAGAGCATCGGCGGAGGCCGCCTCATAGGCCTCTGCTTCCAGTCCGATGGCGGACGCAGTTCCCTCCACAATGGACAGATAGGAACCGCTGCCAGGGGCGCAGTACCCCTGCTGATAGGCCCAGTCGGCCATGGCCCCGGGGTCGGTTTCTTCCCCAGTCAGGCTGGAGGCCAGCATGGCCATCGCCGTGGGCCCGCAGCCGTAGCCGCGGATCGGATCATTACCGAAGGTCTGGCTGGCCCAGGGTTCCTCTCCCTGGTTGTAGTAAACCAGATCCACGACTCCGCCGGTCAGATACTCCCGCCCGTCCCGGGTGACAAACTCCGTGACCTTGCTCTCCTCCGCCGGAGGGACCTCTTCAATGGCGGGCGGGCCGGCCAGTTGATTCACCATTTCATCTTCCCCCGGTCGGGAAAGCAGCTCCTGCAAATTGCTGTGTAGTGCCTCCCCGAAGTCCGAGACACGCTGCATCAATCCTGCCACGGGGGCCGCGAGCCGCTGGAACAGCTCCGGCGCAGCAAAGCGGCAAACCAGCAGCTCCACCCCACCAATACAGAGGAGGGCCAACAAAACAAGAAGTATTATATTTCGCCTTTTATGCGGTCTGTTTTTCGTACCGGACATAAGAGTACCTCAAAATTTTCATTATATAATATTTTCTTTATTATAGCAATTTTTTCTTTTATTGTATACAGGCAAAAGGAGTCCACATGCCGCAAATTCGGTTAGAGCGGGTCAGCAAGTATTACCCGCAGGATAAAAAGCAAATGGCCGCTGTGCAGGAAATCAATCTGACGGTCGAGCAGGGTGAATTCCTCTTTCTCACAGGCAGCAGCGGCGCGGGAAAAAGTACGCTGCTCCAGCTCATATCCGGGGATCTTCGCCCTACCTCCGGGGCCGTCTTTCTGGATGATATCAACCTGACGCGGCTTTCCAGGCTTCGCCGCGACCGTCTGCGCCTGGTTTTCGGCCGCGTACCTCAGCTCTCACAGCTCATGCGGAAACGGACCATCTCCGAAAATTTATCCGCAGTCGCCATGCTGACGCAGAGCCGGAAGCTCCCGCCTATACAAACCCGGATTCAGAAGACTTTGGCTATGGTCGGCCTGCCTGATGTGGGAGCGCGTTACCCAGTGGAGCTATCCTATGGGGAGTGCCGCCGGGTGGAACTGGCCCGCGCGATTATCAACAGCCCGTCCATTTTGGTTCTGGATGAGCTGACCGCGAACCTGGACGAGGACACGATCTGGGATATTCTGCATTTGCTCTGTGAGATAAACCGCCATGGTACTACCATTATCATGGCAACCCATGCAAAGGAGTTTGTGAATCTGCTTCGGAAACGGGTCATTACACTGGTGGATGGCCAGATCTGGGGCGATGTGCAAAAAGGGCGGTATGGAGATATTGTATAGCCTGCCGCCGACTATGTTAGGAGAGGTGTATTGCAAATATGCGCAACATGGAAAAAAATCTTAAAATTAGAATGCGGCTTTTAATTGTATTCTTAATTACCATCCTGATCGCGTTGGCCTTGACATTCCTTTCAATCAGACAGACCATCAAAATCCAGAAGGACTATACATCCATCCTCACAGGTCCCATTGCCATTACCTATGCCGTCCAGAGCAGTGAAACGGAGGTCAATTCGATTGCCCGTCAGCTTAGGGACATGGCGCTGTCCGGGTATGATACCTCAATCATGGATGAGATTCAGGCCTCCGTGGATTCGATCGAGAAGTCGATCTCCACGATTCAGACCCTCTATACAGATTCCGACGGCGTCGCCCAGACTTATATTCAGTCTGTACGTGAATGGGAAAATGCCTTTGAGGATATCCATACCGCCCTTCAAGCGGATAATCTTGAGGAGGCACGTCGGCTAATCGAAACACAATGCACTCCGAAGCTGAATCAGGCCGTAAGTGACGGGAATACGCTCATTCGTGAAGTCCAGAACGACCTCGATGCTCAGATCGACTCTACACAGGCAAGTGTGAGCCGCAGCCAGATTGTTCTCTTTATTATGGCCATCCTGGTTGTTGCCATTGGTATACTCTTGAACCTGCGCGCCATTCGGAATATTACCCGTCCCCTCCAGGAGGCGCAGCAGGCTGTTGTCGCTTTCAGCCAGGGCGATCTCTCGGTGGAGCTGACCTATGAGGCATCTAATGAGATCGGAACCATCTGTGATGCGGTCCGCACCTCCCAGGATATTCTTGGCAGAGTCATTGAAGATATTGTTCAGATCACCAAAGGACTTGCCGACGGCGATCTGACGGTGGAAAGCCATGAGGAATACCCCGGCCAGCTCATGCCCATCAAGACAAATATTGAGTATCTCCTCCAGAACCTGAACGCCACCATGGCGGAGATTCTCAACGCCTCCGATCAGGTATCCGCCGGGGCGGAGCAGGTGTCCGTCGGTTCCCAGTCCCTGGCCCAGGGCGCTACGGAGCAGGCCAGCGCCGTCCAGGAGCTCTCCGCCACCATCAATGAGATTGATACCTCCGCTCAGAACAGCGCTGAGACGGCCAAAACCGCGAAGGAAAAATCTGACCTGGCTGCCGGCCAAGTTCAGGTCTGTAACGACCGCATGCAGGAGCTCAGCCAGGCAATGGACGACATCTATTCCGGCCAGAAGGATATTGGGCAGATCATCGACACCATCGAAAACATTGCCTTCCAGACCAATATCCTGGCGCTGAACGCGGCGGTAGAGGCCGCACGCGCGGGCAGTGCAGGCAAGGGCTTCGCGGTGGTTGCCGACGAGGTGCGCAGTCTTGCCTCCAAATCGGACCAGGCAGCCAAGCAGTCCAAGGCCATTATCGAAACCTCCCTGTCCCATGTGGAGCGCGGCAAGTCCCTGGCGGAGGAGGTAAGCTCCAGCATGCAGCAAACCGTTGCCTCCGCCTCCGAGGCGATTTCCTACATGGAAAAGGTTGCCGACAACGCAATTTCGGAGTCTCAGTCCATTGAGCAGCTGACCACCGGTGTGGATCAGATCTCCGCCGTGGTTCAGACCAACTCGGCGACCAGCGAGGAGTCCGCCGCAGCCAGCGAGGAGCTCTCCTCTCAGGCAGTCATGATGAAGCAGCTCATTCAAAAATTCAAGCTGAAGTCAGAGGCTGACTCCGCCTCTGCCCCCCTTTCTCCCGCCGCGGACAGCCAGGCCTCCCTCTCAGCCGCAGGCACCGCCGCCAACCCGTTCAGCAAATACTGATTGATCAGAAGTGCAGGAGGCCACCTCAGCCCATACTGAGGCGGCTTCCCGCCTTTTTCCCCAAACATATAGCTTGCGAAGGGAGATGCCGTCCAGAATGCCGATTCACTCCGATCCGACTAAAATGGAAGAAGGAGAGCTCATCTATGCGCTTGATATAGGTACACGCAGCGTCATCGGGATGCTGGGAGCCCTGGAGCAGGGACGGATACGCATACTAGCCCTGGAAAAGCAGCCGCACGCCAGACGTGCCATGCTGGACGGTCAGATCGAGGATATTGACCAGGTTGCCGGCGCTGTCTCCCTTGTGACACACCGCCTGGAAGAAGCCTCCGGCCGAAGGCTTACCCGCGCCTGCGTGGCAGCCGCGGGCCGGGCTCTGCGTACCGAGTTGGGCCGCAGCACCTTGGAGCTTTCGGCCCCTGAGGCCTTGGGGCATGAGCGTATCCACCAGCTCGAAGCCACCGCCGTGGCAAATGCGGAACAAGCGCTGTCCACCGACGGCCCGGAGGAACAGCGGTTCTTCCTGGTGGGCTACACTCCCACGCAGTTCTGGCTGGACCACTATCCGCTGACCACCCTTCTGGGGCATACCGGCCAGCATCTGGAGGCCGCCGTGGTCGCTACCTTTCTCCCCAGCGAGGTGGTGGACTCCCTCTACGCGGTCATGCAGAAGGCCGGCCTGGAGGTGGCCAGCATGACCCTGGAGCCCATCGCGGCTCTAAATGCCGCGATTCCGGCGGATCTCCGTCTTCTCAACCTGGCCCTGGTGGACATCGGGGCTGGTACGTCGGACATCGCCGTATGCAGGGACGGCAGCGTGGTGGGGTATACTATGGCTACCGTAGCAGGCGACGAAATCACGGAAGCCCTGATGCGGGCATGCCTGGTGGACTTCCCCACGGCCGAGGCCATGAAGCTGGAGCTGGGCCGCAGTAAAAGTGTGAGCTTTACCGATATTCTGGGGTTGGAGCAGACCTTGCCGGCGGAGGAGCTCTTTTCTCTCCTGGACGGCCCCATCCAGGCTCTGGCCGATGAGATCGCACAGCGCATCTGCCAGGTCAATGGAGGTCCTCCCTCCGCCGTCTTTTTGGCCGGCGGTGGGAGCAAGCTCCCCACCCTCTGTGCCCGGGTGGCCGCGGCCCTCGGCATAGATTCCAAACGCGCAGCGCTGGCAGGAGGTTATTTTCAGTCCAGCGCCTACTCCGATACCTTCGCGCTGTCTGATCCGGAATATACCACCCCTCTCGGTATCGCTGTCTCTGCCGGCCTCGGCCTTATCAGCGACAGTTATCAGGTGCTGCTCAACGGGAGCCCCGCCAAGCTCTTCCGCAGCGGGAGCCTTACGGTGCTGGAGCTGCTGATGATGAATGGGTACCGCTATTCCGATCTCATCGGCCGCAGCGGCAAAAACCTGCTGCTTCGGATAGACGGGAGGCGCAATGTGTTCTATGGCTCCCCCGCCATCCCCGCCCAACTCGCCATCAACGGTGCGGAAGCCGCCCCTTCTGCACTGATTCATGCCGGCGACCGTATTCACTTTACCCCTGCCCAGCCCGGCAAAGACTGTGTCATGACCGCCGCGGAGCTCTGTACCAAGCTGCGGTGCAAGGCCGTTCAGCGTGAAGGGCGCCTCTTGGAGGGGCATACGGTGCTGCAGTCGGGGGATTGTCTGGAGCGCATGGATGCACCGCCGGCGTCTTCTCCTCTCCCGGCCCGGGAGGCGCCGGCCCAGGCTTCCGTCCCGCCCCAACGGCATGTCTTTCTCAACGGCCAGCCCCTTACGCTCTCCCCGAAGCCGGACGGAAGCCCCTACCGGCTCCTGGATCTGCTGGAGCGGTCCGGGCTGGACTTCCAACATCTGGACCGCCCTGTGCTCACGCAGATCAACGGCGTGGACAGTCCGTTTCAGCAACTACTCGCGGAAGGTGACAAGATTGAAATTCGATACCAGCCCTGAGCGTTCCAGAGGCCGGCGGCTTTTGCCGCTTCTGCTGCCGCCGCTTCTGCTCTCTGCCTGCGGCGGCAAGGATGTCCCGCCGGAGCAGTACTCCAGTAATGATACTGCACTCCCCGCCCTGACCTCCACCCTCTCTTCCGAAAACATTCAGTTTTCCCACAAGGAGGGCAGTGAGGATCAGCCTGACTCCTACGTCTACTCCGGTCTGTCCTCCATGACCGATACCCTGGCCAGTTATGTCCAAGCCTTGGAGGCGGACGGCTGCTCTCCGATTGACACCAACGGCGTTGTAAAGGAGCTCCCCGATTTCTCTGTCTCCAGCGGCTCGGTATCCATGGGCAAGGATACCGGCGATGGCGGTGTATTTCAGCTCCAAATTGCCTGGGAGGGGGACACCTGTACCATCACCCCCGTCTATGCGGCCGAGTTGCGCATTACCCAGCCCAGTGTGCAGGCTCTCACCGTCTCCGAGGCTATCCAGCGTTTAAAAAGCTGTACTCCCGCCCTTCTCGGGCTCTCGGGTGCCTCCATGGAGGAATACGAGGTCTATGCGGAGGAAGGACTTGTCCTGGTCGATTCCTCTCCCTGTCTCCAGCTTAACGTGTATTCCAGTACCCCCCGTCAGTATCGGGGCTGCTATCTGATGACCGTTGATGGCGCTCACCTTTATCAGCTTGACCGTGACGCGTCTCAGGTTACGGAACTGACGCCTTATTCAAATACGGCCGTGAAATGACGCTTGGAAAACAGTTGCCGGCCCATTAAGCCGGCCAAACGAGAGCGCCGCCTATTCTTATAATAGGCGGCGCTTTTCCATGTTCACAGTTCACACAGTCTGCCCCAGCGCTTTCTGCCGTTTGCCCCTGGCTCTTTCCCCTCTACATATTAGTCCATCACCATTCATAGCTTTTTATGGAGGTGATTTTGTGAAAGCTACCAATTTTATTGTGACGGAGCGGCGGCTCTCCACGGAACAATTTCCTGATCTTTCTCTCATCCGGCAGGCTGTGACCTTATGGCTTAGAAATGCACTATACAGACGGCTTTAAGCCCATATTTCAGAATCATAATACGATTACCCGAAATACCTTTTATAGGAGGAGCGTCTCAAGGGTATTCTGCCGTTGAGTACGGATGCCTTCCGGGGAGGTGTAAGCTATCCTTTGTGCGATTTATACCCGGCTGAGCAAAGAAGACGAGGACAAATACAAAACGGAATCCGAGAGCATCCAGAATCAGAAATCCCTGCTTGTTGCGTACGCAGTGGAGCGGGGGTGGGACATCTACCACATCTACTGTGACGAGGACTACTCCGGCGCCGACCGCCTGCGGCCCGACTTCAACCGGATGATTCAAGCGGCCAAGGAGAAACAGTTTCAGATTATCCTCTGCAAAAGCCAATCCCGCTTTACCCGGGATATGGAGTTGGTGGAGAAATACATCCACGGCCTGTTTCCCATCTGGGGCATCCGGTTCATCGCCATAGCCGACAATGCCGACACGGAGGTAAAGGGCAACAAAAAGGCCAGGCAGATCAACGGCCTGGTCAACGAGTGGTATTTGGAGGACCTGTCCGAAAATATCCGCATGGTTTTTGACATGAAGCGGCGGCAGGGGCGGTACATCGGCGGATTTCCCATCTACGGCTATCAAAAAGACCCAAAGGATCACAACCATCTCATTATTGAGCCGGAGGCTGCCCAGGTGGTTCGGCAAATCTTCCGATGGTCCCTGGAGGGCCACGGCAAGCAGGAGATCGCCAAACTGCTCAATGACCAGGGCATCCCAAATCCCACCCGCTACAAGGCGGAACACGGCTGGGCCAGCGGTCACCCGGTGTCCAACAGCCATGGTCTGTGGAACAAGACCACCATCTGGCGCATCCTCCGCAACGAGATGTATACCGGGGTTATGCTCCAAGGGCGGCGGAAAAAGGTGAGCTACAAGTCCAAGGCTCTGATTGACATGCCCAAAGAACAGTGGTTTCGGGTGGAGGGCACCCATGAGGCTATCATTGACCGGGAGCTGTTTCAGACTGTCCAGCGCGGACTGGACCTGCGCTCCAAAACGGACGGCACCGGGGAGGTCCACCTGCTGTCCGGTCTGGTCAAGTGCATGGACTGCGGCAGCACCATGAGCAAGACCACCAACTGCCAGCGCGGCCGGCCCAGGGTGTCCTATCTCCGCTGCAAGCTGTACGCCGACAGCGGAAGAGAAAAGCTCTGCACCCGCCATTCCATTCGACTGGACCAACTGATTGAGCTGGTATCTGAGCGAATCCGCCACTATGTCCAAAGCTGCTATAAACTGAAAGAACTGGAGCTTCCACCACCGCCGGACACCCGCAGAGATGCATTGGAACAGGAACAGAAGTCCCTGACCACACAGTTGGAAAGGCGGAGTCAGGCGCTGAAAAATTTATATCTGGATCGAGTATCCGGCATTCTCAGTGAGGGACAATTCGTGGAGCTGAACCAGGACTTCCTGGCCGAAAAAAGCCGCCTGGAGCGGCGGCTGGCACAGATTGACATAGAACTGGGGGAGCGGGCAGAGCCGCTGGAACAGGCCGCTTTGATGGAGAGGGCCCGGGAATTGCTGAAGCTGGAGACCATTCCGCGGGAGTTGGTAGTCGCCCTCATTGAGAAAATCGAGATTGGGGAGAAAGACCGGGAAACCGGAAAGCAGGAGATCCGAATTACCTGGAAGTTTTGAATTTGCAGGCGCATCCCCCAGGGCGTGACGCCCTGTAAAACTGTCCTAGTGCTGCTCTCTCCCACGTCGTGGAGCCAAAATATCCGGGGTTGGTGGAGCGTTACGTCAATCTGGGCGACTGCTACGACCGGGCGGGGCTCCAGCCCCTGCGCCAGGAGCTGATGGGCTGTATGAAGGGCTACAAGGCCTGCTATCAGCGGGCCTACCGCTGTCTGACGGCGGCGGCCCAGATCGGGGAGGATCTCCGCTCCCTGCTGCTCACCCCGGCGCTGGAGGCCAAAATGGCCAAACGGGCCCGGGGCATTCTCTCCCGGGAGGTCAAGAAGGGGGACGGCGAGGCCGGCCGGGCGGTGCAGCGCTTCCTGGGCGGCGTCACGTGGAAGGGGGTATTGTGCCAGTTTGAGACGGTAGACGCCCTGTGTAAGCGGGTCTATGAGCTGGCTGACACCTATGGGCTGGCCCACTCCATGCTCACCCACCTGGCCGCCGGGGCGCTGGCGTCGGGCCACGATGTCATCGTCTGTCCCTCCCCCCTGTTCCCCGACCGGATGGAGCACCTGCTCATCCCCAGCCTGTCCCTGGCCTTTGTCAGCGCCTCCCCCTCCCTCCCCTATCCCAAACGCCCCTACCGCCGCATCCGGCTGGACGCCATGGCGGACGCGGAGCTGCTGCGCCGCAACAAGGCCCGGCTCAAGTTCTCCCGCAAGGTCTCCGCCGCCCTGGTGGAGGAGGCCGTGGACTCCCTGGCCCAGGCCAAAGCCATGCACGACGAGCTGGAGGGGCTCTACCACCCCTATGTGGACTTCGGTCGGGGCGCGCTGGAGGGGGAGCGGATCGCCGAAGAGATCCTGGTACTGACTTAGGACCAGTTTGTAATGTTGTCATGCTTTGTAGAGGACCTGGGCCGAAAAAAACGGAGGTCAGGCATTTCAATGCCAGGCCCCCGTGAGGCTGTGGGAAAAACGGCTTTTTTTGGGCTGCGCCTATGTTGCAAACCTAAGAGCTCTGCCCTTTCGAGAACGAACGCATGCAAGATGGTTTTTTGACATCCATCCCCCCTTCCGGCGGCTTCGCTGTCGGAAGGGGGGATGTTTCTATACATGTCTTCGTGCAATGGCTTCGGCGATGCGCTCCCGGCACTCCACCGCCTGCTCCGGAGCCCGCTGGAACAGCTCGGTGTACAGCAGGTCCAGCACAAACAGCTGGGCCACCCGGGCGGGGACCGACCCGGCCTGGAGGGGTCCCTCGTTGGAGCCGCACTGGAGGACCACATCCGCCTTCAGCCCCCCGGGTGACTTGGGAAAGCGGGTGATCAGGATCACCTTTCCCCTCCGGGCGTGGGCCAACTCCAGGGCGTCCTGGATCTCCCGGGTGGAACCGGAGTAGGAGAAGTACAGGGCCGCGTCCCCCTCCTCCATCAGGGCCAGGGCGGCCATCTGCTGGTGGGAGTCTGGCACCAGGGCAAATTTGGGGGAGATGGAGGACAGCAGGGTCCAGGCCTCCTCGGTCCGCCCTTGCTTCCGCCGCAGGGCGGACAGCAGTTCCCGCTTGTCCCGGTGGGTGTTGGAGATCTGGTCCAACAGCGCCTCCGCCCGGTCCAGATCCCCCCGGGCGATGCAGCGGCTCGCCACGGTATAGGTCGCCCACTCCCGGATTTTGGGGTCCGCGCTCTGGGCGGCCTGCTCGTACAGGCCCGCGACAAAGTCCTCCCGGCCGGGCCGGGCTGTCTCATCGGTGCCGGGGAACAGGGTCAGAAGACCCTCCAGCAGCCCCGCAGCGCTGTATGCCAGCGCGTCGCTGTTGGGGAACTGGCGCAGCTTCTCCTCTGCCAGGGAAAAGGCCGCGCCGCACCCATCGGTCCGGGACACCTCGTACAGCCGGTTCAAAAACTCCGCGATCTCCGTCTCCGTCAAGTCCTCCTGAAAGGACAACAGTGTGTTCAGGTCCACCCGCAGCGTCCGGGCCAGCACCGGCAGCAGGGTGATGTCCGGGTAGGAGTTTCCCCTTTCCCATTTGTTCACCGCCGGGGCTGATACCCCCAGCTTCCCCGCCAGCTGCTCCTGTGTCAGCCCCAGTGCCGTCCGCCGGGTGCGGATAATCTCGTGGATCTGCATGGCAAAGCCCCCTCTTGTGATCTGTCCCCAGAATACCATCTCCGGCGGTGCGCTGCAATCGACAGGTGTTCAATTTTTCTGACGATCTTTTAACCGGCGGTTAATGGGTAAAAATCGCTGTAATCACTGTGCCCCAAACCGGGCTTCCGGGGCGCGCCTCTCATTGGGCGAACCTCCCCGCGCAGACAGGGCAGAACTCCAGACCGCCGCGGGCAATTCACCGGGACGCAGACTGCACCTGACCCTCCCGGCCGCAGCAGGTCCCGACCGAAGCCCTTACGGCGCGGGTCTGTATGGGATCATGGGAATACGCTCTTCCGGCACCGGTTCCCATCGTCCCGGCAATGGACATGAAGGGCTGCGCCCTCTGCCCCAATTTGCAAAATACAGGCGCACAGCTTTTGCTGTGCGCCTGTACTGCTTTTCCCTCACTCCCCCTTGGGGTCCTCTGTGTCGAACACCGTCTTGGCGCTGGCAGCGAGCCCTGCCAGCCCCTGGAGCTCACTGGGAATGATGATCTTGGTGGCCTTGCCGTCCGCCACCTTCTGCATGGCTTCCAGAGCCTTCAGCTTCACCACCTGGTCATTGGGGGCGGCGGCATTCAGCAGCTTCAGGGAGTCCGCCAGGGCGGTCTGCACCTGCATGATGGCCTGGGCCTCCGCCTCGGCGGCCATGATGCGGGCCTCCTTCTCGCCCTCGGCCTTCAGGATGGCGGCCTGCTTGGCGGCATCCGCCTTGAGAATCAGGGACTGCTTCTCGCCCTCCGCCACCAGGATCTGGGACTGCTTCTGCCCCTCCGCCTGGAGGATGGACTCCCGGCGCTCCCGCTCCGCCTTCATCTGCTTCTCCATGGCATCCTGAATGGCTGCCGGCGGAATAATGTTCTTAAGTTCCACACGATTTACCTTGATGCCCCATGGATCTGTGGCAACGTCAAGAGATGCGCGCATCTTCGTGTTGATCGTCTCTCTCGAAGTCAATGTCTGATCCAGTTCCAGATCACCGATAATGTTACGAAGTGTCGTTGCCGTCAGATTCTCAATCGCCATGATCGGGTTCGCTACTCCATAACAGAACATCTTCGGATCTGTAATCTGGTAAAAAACAACCGTGTCAATTCTCATGGTGACATTATCTTTTGTAATAACCGGCTGCGGCGGGAAATCCTCTACCTGCTCCTTTAAATTTACCTTTTTTGCCACACGGTCAATGAAAGGAACCATAAAATGGATTCCTGTTTCATAAGTGCCAAGATATGCCCCAAGACGCTCTACAACCAACGCCTGTGCCTGCGGTACGACCCGCACACAGCTTGAAAGGATTGCCAGCACAACAACCGCAATCAAAATAAACGCAATAAAACTTCCTAACGCTGCAAACATATAATTCCTCCTTTAATTGGTTGAGACTATAGTTGCTGTTCAAAGCTTGTTCAGCAACGGATTATGCTCTCAAAGGAGTCTCACTGTGAGACCCGCATCGAAATTATTATACTGAAAAATTAATAGAATTTCAATGCAAGGATGAAGATTCGTGAAAAATTAACATTAATATAAATTACTCCTGTGTAATTCCGGTTACTTCATAGCCTGCATCTTTGATCACCTGGCGGACTTTTTCCTCGTCCACTTTCTCTGGTGTTGAGAAAATAGTAGTTCCGGCATCATGGGAGGATACAACATCCTGTACCCCAAATGCTTCCTGGATTGCTTTGTTTACGTGTGCTTCGCAATGTCCGCACATCATTCCTGTTACATTAACTGTCACTTTTACCATGGTATTATTCTCCTTTTTGTTATTATTGTTATTAATATCGCTGCATTCGTTCAAAAGCTTGCAGCTGTTATTAATCGTCTGTTCTGCGTCTGAAGTTTTATCTGCATTGAATGATTTTGAGAAAATCGCAGATAACGCCTCAGGGGAATCGGTAATATTTCCAGAATTGGATTCTATGGAAACCGGATTCTTGATTTTTTTATCTTTGTCTGCATCGTGAATCTTAAACAGGTTCAGTCTCAACGCGTTGGTCACTACACAGAAGCTGGAAAGGCTCATGGCAGCAGCGCCGAACATCGGGTTCAGGGTCCATCCGAAAATTGGAATCCATACGCCGGCAGCCAGCGGAATACCAATTACATTGTAGAAGAACGCCCAGAAGAGATTCTCGTGGATGTTGCGAAGAGTAGCGCGGCTCATACGGATAGCAGCTGGCACGTCGGAAAGCTGGCTTTTCATAAGGACAATATCTGCTGCGTCGATGGCTACATCCGTTCCGGCACCGATGGCAATACCCATATCTGCTCTGGTAAGGGCTGGAGCATCGTTGATTCCGTCGCCAACCATGGCAACCTTGCCTTTTTCTTTCAGGGAGCGGATGACACTCTCTTTTCCATCTGGAAGGACGCCTGCAATAACCTGGTCAACACCTGCCTGTGCGCCAATAGCTCTGGCAGTGCGCTCGTTGTCGCCGGTAAGCATAACTACCTGGATACCCATATTCTGAAGTTCTTTGACTGCCTGTGCACTGTCCGGTTTGATTACATCAGCAACTGCAATGATTCCAAGAAGTTTTCCATCTTTTGCGAAAAGAAGAGGAGTTTTTCCTGCTTCGGCAAGCTTCTTGGCCTGGTTCATAAGAGACAAAGAGACGTCTGCCAGAGTGCTGATGTATTTCATGCTTCCGCCGATAAGAGTGGAAGCGCCAAGCTTCGCAGAAAGTCCATTGCCGGGAAGAGCCTGGAATTCTGTGACTTCCTGGGCTGTAAGACCAAGGCTTGCAGCTTTTTCCAGAATGGCTTTCGCAAGAGGGTGCTCGCTCTTTTTCTCAAGGGCGTAGGCAAGGGTGAGAAGATCGTTCTCAGACACACCATCTGCAGGGAGAATGTCGGTAACCTCCGGCTGACCGCTTGTGATGGTTCCGGTTTTGTCAAGGGTTACGATCTGAACCTTTCCGGCTTCCTCAAGGGAGACGGCTGTTTTGAAAAGGATACCGTTTTTGGCACCCATTCCGTTTCCAACCATAATGGCAACCGGAGTGGCAAGACCAAGGGCGCATGGGCAGCTGATGACCAGGAAGGTGAGGGCGCGGTAGAGCCAGGTCCCCCAGGCAGGGTCTGCCCCCAGGAACAGCATTTGGCTCAGCGGTGGAAGGACGGCCAAGGCCAGAGCTGCGTAGCATACCGCCGGAGTGTAGATCCGAGCAAACTTGGAGATGAAGTCCTCAGATTTGGACTTGCGGGAACTGGCGTTCTCTACCAGATCCAGGATCTTGGAGACGGTGGACTCTCCAAACTCCTTGGTGGTGCGGAGCTTCAGCACACCGGTCA
>ERZ780150.1185-NODE-1185-length-17919-cov-2.556818_pt1 | contig 17919 bp, 19 predicted proteins | sample MGYA00511019_ERZ780150 | MGnify/ENA primary metagenome ERZ780150 (study PRJEB29588, sample SAMEA2151633) | human gut metagenome | biome: human gut; feature: human-associated habitat; material: faeces | place: Denmark | collected 2008/2010 ...
TGCCGGGAGACGCGGTATCGTTCCAGCTCCCCATCTGGAGCGAGTTCGTGGTGGTGACTATCGCCTGCTTTATGACCGGGGCCGTAGCCCATCCCATCGCCATGTCCTATGAGGAAAAGGAACTGATACGGAGCATGAATTTAACGGAGTCAAAGGTTTACTTCGGACCCTCCTTTTTTCATAAGACGGATTATGCGAGCCGGATTCTGGCTGTGAGAGAACGCATTCCGTCGCTGTCCTGCGTCGTCATCGTGGGCGGTGAAAAGCCGGAGGCCGGCGGGGTATTGGCGTTTGAGGAAATTCTGGACCGATGGGATGCAAAGACTGGACGGACGGATACGGAACATGCGGAGACAGAGAGCGGGCGGACAGGAGAGGATCTGGCGCTGATTCTCTGCACCTCAGGGACGACCAGCGGGACGAAGGGAGTACTGCTTACCCACAATAATATCCGTTACAGCGAGGAGGTATTTACCAGGGAGCTGGGACTGACCTGTGAGGACATCATGTTTATGCCCGCGCCGTTAAACCACGCAACGGGCTTCCATCACGGGCTGATAACCCCCATGCTGATTGGGGCGAAGGTGGTGCTTCAGCAGAAGTACCGCTGCCGGGAGGCCATTGATCTGATGAACCGGGAGCGGTGCACCTTCTCCATGGGCGCTGCGCCATTTATCTATGACATTCTCCGGGAACTGGAGAACGGCGGCGGAGAACTGCCGTTTCTGAAGCTTTACCTCTGCGGCGGCGCTCCGGTGCCGGGATATATGGTACAGAAGGCGTGGAGCTTCGGAATCCTGCTCTGTGAGGTCTACGGCTCGACGGAAAGCGTCCCCCACGTGTTTGTACGGCCCGATGAGGCGCTGGAATTAAACGGGACCACTTCCGGACGTCCGATGGAAGGCGTTGAAATCCGCGTCGTGGACGACGAGGGAAACGACGTGCCGCCGGGAGTACCGGGAGAAGAGCTTTCCAGAGGTCCCAATGTGTTTGTGGGATATTTAAAGGATAAGAAGATTACGGATGGCGCGCTGGATGACGACGGGTGGTTTCACAGCGGGGATCTGTGCGTAAGGGATGAAGCGGGCAATATTCACATTATTGGACGAAAGAAAGATATGATCGTCCGCGGCGGAGAGAATTTGAATTCCAACGAGATTAATGACTGGCTGGAAGGCTGCCCGGGAATGGGCGACCATACGGTGATCGGAATGCCGGATGACCGGCTGGGCGAGAGAATCTGCGCCTTTGCCGTGCCGCTGCCGGGATTTGAACATCTGAAGCTGGAGGATGTGACCGGCTGGCTCTGCCAGAACGGAGTCCCGAAACGGTTTTGGCCGGAGAGGCTGGAGCTGATCGACCGTATTCCCCACACGGGCAGCGGAAAGGTGAAAAAGTATCTGTTAAAAGAGGAACTGGAAAAAAGAATGAAGGGTTGATATCGCAATGATTGAGCAGAAATTTGGACCGAGAAGGTGCCGGGATACCCGAAAACCACGCGCGGATCAGTGTCCGGATGTTGTATTTTATCGCTGCAGAAGCTGTAACAGCTTATTTCCAGTTACCGGAGGCCAGGCGCTTTTAGAGAAGAAAATTCTCTGCTGCAATGAGGAAGCGGAGCGCCTGGCGCCAACGGATGCCCAAGGGGCAAAGGAGCTTTTGGAACTGAGCTACCAGATTACGGGCGGCTATAACGACAACGCCGTAAAGGTATCCTGGAAGACGAAAAGGCAGGAATGCGTTCCGCAGTGGATTTATCTGAAGACCTTCACCGGCGGTTATTTAAAATACGTGATGAAGGAAAAACGTTCCCCCATGGTATTTGCACTGGCGGATACGGATGCGTTCTGCTACTGTGATGAAGATCCCTGCCTGGAATGTGTGTTTCGCTGTAAAAGGGGTTTTGCGGTTTACGCATATTCTGAGGGAACGGGGCTTTTGGAAATGCCGTTGGACCGAATGACGGCCCACTGGCAGACACGAGAAAAGGAAACGGAAAAGTAGGGGGATTTTCTGCTGTATTTGTTAATGAATTAACAGAACGTATACGGTGACGTCTGTTAACTATAATCGAGGAAGTTATTTTTATCTCCCTGGTTGTTGTTCATGTGCCAAACCTTATTTTTAATATCGGGAGCGGAAAGCTGGCGAATGAGATGGCAGTTATGATTAGCGGCCTGGAGGCTGGAATCGCTTCAGGCGCGGGCAGCTTTTTAACAATAAGAAAACGCTGCGCTGGGCGGTAGTTCTCTCGGTGATTGTAAACTGGATTTTCCTGGAGATGAACGCCGTCAATCTGGCGGGAAACTACAGCGCGGTATACGATGGCTGGGCAAACGGAAAAGCCGTATATATAATTTTGGTGGTACAGAACGGCTGGGCGGGCGGCGCTGTCAAGGCTATTTCCCTGACGCCGCTTACCGTAGCAATCTTTTTCGCAGCAATCTCCACGGCGATCAACTATGCGCAGGGCTTTAACGACCGTGTTCTGAACGGGTATCAGAAAAGGACCGGGGAAGCTCCGGAGGTTTCCAAAGCTAAACGCAACCGGCGGGGAGCTGTCCTTACCTTTGTCTATATCTGTCTTATCTGGGTGATTTCCCGGGCAGGGCTTACGGCACTGGTATCCAAGGGACTGACCGCGGCATCCTATATCAATTTATTCACCCCCATCCTTCCCACGGTGATGAATGTGATAATCGGATGGCCGGACGGAGCGTATGACAGCGGCAGGAAGGTGCGGGCCGGAACGGAAAAATAAATGATGGAGGTATTTTTATGTTAGCAACAGTGGGTCTTATTTTTGCCATTGCTCTCCTGGTGGTTATGATCATCAAGGGGATTGACATGATAACTGCTACCGTAATTACGGCGGTAATTATCTTATTAAGCAGTCAGCTCAGCCTGTCCGACGGTCTTCTTACCACATTCTCCGGCGGCGCCGGTGGTTTCGTAACTTCCTGGTTCCTGATTCTGGGTATGGGAGGCATCTTCGGACAACTGGTGCTGGAAACCGGGCTGGCAACGAAAATAGCCAAATGGCTGACACAGAAGCTGGGAGCTAAGATGGTTGGTCTGGTTATATTGATCTGTACTTTTTTTATCACACTTTTAGGCATCAATGGATATATCATGGTGTTTGTACTGTATCCGATCGCAGATAATCTGCTCCGTGAAAATAAGATGGACCGCAGGCTGCTTCCGTTCATGCTTCTGGGGGGCGGAGCTTCCGCCAATGGATTCATGTACACCCTGGATATCTGTAACGTACTGCCCAGCGGTTATCTGGGAACGTCTCTGGGATCGGCGCCTTTCTTATCGCTTGTGTTTACCGTAATCGTGGCTGTGTGCTACTTCGTATATTTCAACTATGCCCAGGCCCAGAGCCACAAAAAACATACGAATGAAGAACTGCTGGCCATGTATGCCGACTCCAATAAGATTATGAGCGATGAAGAACTTCCTGGTATCGGAATGTCGGTGCTTCCGTTCGTTGTAGTGTTTGGCATTGTAGTGGCTACCTCCAGTTGGGGAACCTCCACGAGTATCCTGTTTTCTTTGACCGTGGGCATTCTGCTGATTATAGCGACACAGTTTAAGCATATTGAAAATATTAAATCCTCCGCGAAAACGGGCGCAGGATCAGGACTGAATTCTATGCTGACGGTTGCGGCGGTTATGGGACTTTCCAAGGTGCTCAGTCTGTCGCCTGCGTTTAAAGAACTGCAGCAGGCCGTTTTGGCCATGAATATGCCGGTGTATTTAAAGGCTTATTTCGGAACCGCGGTACTGACTGGTCTGACCGGCTCCGCAATTTCCGGCGAAACCATATTCCTGGAGAGCTTCGGCCAGGCGTTTGTGGATATGGGAGTCAATGTCCAGGCTCTTCACAGAATCGTGGCAGAGTCGGCCCTGATTTTAAATAAGCTGCCTAACTCCTCCGTGGCGATTCTTACAATGTCCATCTGCGGGTGCAGCTTAAAGGAGAGCTATAAGCACGTGATTCTGGGAACCATGATTCCAGCGGCTGCAGCGGGTCTGGTTATCGCTTTGATGGCTACCTTTGGTATTACATTTTAGAGAATTGTGAGTATGGAAAAAGGAACCGTTCCTCTGGTTCAGACAGCAGAGGACGGTTCCTTTTTTGCGTTTTGTGTGACAGCTATGCGGCAGGTGTGAAGGAATCCTACTCCGGCATATTTAAGCAATGGGCGACCATGAAGTTCGCAAAGGCTTCCACGGCTGAAGTGATGAAGTTTTTACTGCTGTATACCATATAAATCATGCGGGTATCTTTTGGAACATCAAGAAGCCGGACCTTGGAAAGATTACTGAACTGCCTCAAAAAGGGGGTATCTGCCACAATGGCCACTTTTGAGGAGTTGGAAATCCTGCCGGCAATGGAGATTTCGTCGTCATAGGAATAGACGGCCTCCACTCCTTTTTTTTTCAGCAGCTTGTAGACGACCTTGCCGATGGGGATTGTATCCCGGTAGGTGGTCAATCTGTAACCATTTAAGTCAGACAGATACATGGCGCCGCGGTCTGCCAGCGGATGGTTGTTCTGGACAATGGCGATCAGTTCCTGATAGGTGATGGGGACGAAGACCAGGTCGGGCATGTCGTCCACCATGGAACAGAAGCCGATGTCATATTTACCGCTGGAAACGCCCTGAGCCACCTCAATGGACATTCCATGATAGATATTAATCGTGGCCAGCGGATTCTTCTCGTGATAAAGCTCCAGCGCTTCCGGTAAAAAGTCACCTAACAGGGTGGGGATGCATCCGATATCGATAGAGCCGCTGATATGACCTGATTTCTCCTTGATCAGAGAGATGCCGTGCTCCAGGATACCTAAGGATTCGCTGACGTACTGGTAAAATTCTTTCCCGTATTTGGTAAGCTGGATATTACGCCCCTTTTTCTGGAAAAGGGATACCCCAAGTTCTTTTTCCAGGGATGCGATGGAATCGCTTAAGCTGGGCTGCGTAATATAAAGTGCCTTGGCTGCCTCCGTATAATGCTGGACTTCAGCCAGTTTTCGAAAATAATATAGTTGTGGTAAGTTCATAATACACTCCAATAAATTGATATGCTTATTATACAGGATGAACAAAGAAAATGCCAGTAAACAGCGAAAAAATTCCGGCTGTATTCTAATTACAGTCAGAAAATCTAATTTACATTTGTCCGAAAAATTACAATGGAGGTCAATTTATCACAATCTATTTCAGGAGACGATTTCCTATTCTGACCGCCATATGAGTCCACGCAATCTCTATCTGATCCGGCAGCCGGGACGCAGTCTGATGGTGGATACCTCTTTTCGGTTTGAACAGGATTAGGAGATACCGCGCGGTATGGTGGAGGCGCTTGGAGTGTCCTATAAGGATCTGGACGTGTTTATTACCCACGGCCATCCGGACCATATGGGGCTGAACGTCTTCAACGGTCAATCCAAATGCCTCCAGGCTCAGCCCTATGATACTATCCGATATCTGACAGAGCCCTATCTTTATGTACGCCTCTCCAGAATATGGAAGCAACATCATCTATGCGTTGATTGCCACCGGGAATTTGCAATTACAAGCCCTGTTACAGGCGGGATGATACCGCTTTCAGAGGTAAAAGACGAGACATTTGCCAGCGGAATGCTGGGGCAGGGCATCGCAATAAAACCTGTTGTGGGAAAAGTGATTGCTCCTTTTGAGTGTCCGGGACAGTGCTCTGTTCGCTCCCCCCAAAATGTATGACAGGGAATACAGCCTTCTTCAGGTCATATCCCCATCCGGGAACACCATGGACATCACCATGGATGATGAGTTCAGGATTACACAGATTGTACAGCCTGACGGTGGAACCTGGACGTATGAATATGATGAGGCAGGGGACCTGGTATCCGCCACGAACCCGGCAGGTAATGAGCGCCGGTATTCCAAAATTGATTATATGGAAAATAAGTTGGATATGGTCAATATAGGTTTGTTGCTTATCTTTGCTATCGGTATTCGGGTGGGAGAACTGGCTGCTGTTAAGCCGGAAGATATTAATGGAAATATGATGCACGTACAGAGAACAGAAATATGTTATGTGGCAGAGGTAGATGCCAAGACAGGGAAAACCACAAATGCGTATGACATCGAAGAATATCCTAAATCAGAAGCAGGGGATAGGTATGTTGTAATTCCGGATGAGTCCATGTGGGTAATTAAAAGAGCAAGAGAACATTGATGCTGATGTTGGCGAAAGCGTTATAATTGATCAGATGGGGCATAGTGATATTAACTGCACAAGGCAATACTATTTCTACAGTAACAAGAATAATAATACCAAGACACAGCAGATAAATCGGGCTGCAATTCCAATGAAAACAGCCTAAAAAGTAATCAAAAAGGTAATCAGTATCCTAAAAAGGTTATCAAGCATTTCTAAAAAGAAAATGCCGGAATTCCTTATAAAATAAGGAAAAACCGACATCATTCAGCATGGAGCTGACGAAACTGTATCCGAACCCTCAGACTCCCCTAAGGCTTGTTCAATCTGCTCCAAAGTGACCGAATTATGAGCCCCTGAATAATTGTACGTGATTACAATACGGTCATCATAGACATAGACTGCATTGACAAAAACGTCAATCAGGGTCTGACAATATTGTGGGTCACTTACATCACCATTCTGAAAGTGCTTAAGGTAGAAGAGTATCTGATCCCTTTCTACAACAGGCTGGATCGTATCCTCTTCAGCAATCCCATTCATGATGCGAATCTTTTCGTCCTCAAGTTCTTCCAGCCTATTTTTTGTGGAAGGTGTTATTATACCCTGCTCGATTGCTGCTATCAGATTTTTGATAGCTTTTTCTGTATCGTTTAGCTGGATCTGAAGACTGTGAAGGATAGTGTGATCTGCTTCACGGGCCTGATATTCCATCACCTTATCAGCAATTTCATTGATCATATCATCCTGAAGGATTAAACGGACTGTCTCCTGGATTACTAAATTCTCAATCCAGTCTTTTTTAATAGGTTTCTTTTTGCAGGTTTTGTCACGTTTTTTACCTACACATGTATAATAGTAATATTTCCCGCCCAGCTTCCCAGTGCCAGATTCTCCAATCATGGCCTTTCCACAGAGCCCACAATATAACTTTGTGGTTAAAAGAAAGTTCATATCACTTTTTTTATGCGCTCTCGCTTTTCTGTTTTTCTCTATTTTTCTTTGCACAGATTCAAACAACTCCTTATCAATTATAGCAGGCATTCCATTTTCAACAGTAACTTCCTTATAACGGTATGTCCCAATGTAGCGGTCATTTTTTAGAATACGGTTAAAACTGTTTTTATTAAAAGGGCCGCCTTTCTGTGTTTTATATCCCCGGCTATTTAGATAGCCCTCAATGTCTTGGTAGGTGTGCCCTGCATCATATAACTCAAAGATTGTATGGATGATTGGAGCAGTGCCTGGATCTATCTCGAAGCGCCTATCAGCGCCAACCCGATACCCTAATGGGATGGAGCCATTAACCTTGCACTCCATTGCATTATCCTCTTGGCCGCGCCTAATGTTTTGGGAAAGGCTGGCACTGTAATATTCAGCCTGCCCTTCCAGCACAGATTCCAGCAGAATCCCTTCAGGACCATCAGGGATCTGTTCTCTGGCATAGACAACACGGACATTATGTTTTTTGAGTCGGGCTTTATATATGGCTGCATCATATCGGTTCCTGGCAAAGCGGTCTACTTTCCAGGTTATTACATACTGCCATTTTCCACGTGTTGAATCCTTTATCATTTGCTGGAAGGATATCCTCTTGTCTATTTCCTTCCCAGTAAGAGCTCGGTCTATATACACCCCAAGAACAATCATGTTATTGCGTGACGCATATTCCAAGTCTTCACGGACTTGTCCCTCAATGGACTCATCGCGTTGGCTGTGAGAAGAGTAGCGGGCATATATAACGGCATAAAATACACCAGGTCCGGGAGTGACTGAACAGTTATATCGTTGATAGTATTCCAGGAGATCACGGATCTTTGTATCCTTAGTACCAGCGGCATTCAGTTTTTCTATACTATTTATATATTCTGAAAGTGTTAGATACAGAGTGGTTACCTCCTGTCAACTTATGTTTCATGCAAAAAGCTCTGGGAGTTCGCGGCTCCTGGGGATTTTTGCATTTATTTTTGCTTTGTCAACTTCATTCCGCTTATTACTACTGTTTCATATCCGCTTCAGTGGCATTGTAATGCATGGTAACGGACGATAGATCAAAATCATGTCCAATAAGGGAGTTTAATTTATCTGCTACGGCAGCACCGGCTCCTTCGAAGTCTTTATCATCAATCTTACTGGATACACTGTCTGTTTTATAAGCAGTATAAATCTGATTCCATTGATCTTCCGATCCGCCATAATAAATATCGGTAAGAGAACGTGATATATAAGCTAAAGAATCATCATAAATGCAAGATAAGGATGAAGGAAGGTAAAGTCGTTCTATTTTGGAACTATTGAATACAGCATGAGTTATGTCTGTTATGCCTTCGGAAAAAACAGCCGTTTTTACGCTACGAGTAAAAAACATACCACCATCAACACTTAAGACTGGATAAGTAGAGCCTTCTATTTCATATTCATTGGCAATACAAACAACCTTATCCCTACCATTATATTTTTTTAATATCAGGTTTCCATCAACAACCTCGTACTTAAAGTCCTTAATGGGGGTGAATGTTTTACTTGCTTCTGTAGTGACTGCGCTAGTTGTGTTACTTTGAGTAGCCGTTTCTGGGTTGGCTGATTTCGAACTTCCACCACAGGCTGTTAGCATTGAGATTGCCAATGCAAGTGCAAAAATAGTTTTCTTCATAATACTTTCCCTCTTTTCATTTGTTTTATTAAAGAGCCATAGGCTGATTAATCATCAAATTTTCCTATTACTTTTCCCATACATACGACATTATCGTCCTCATGAATAGGTATGCTGGGATATTCTTTATTATGGGAGATAAGCTTATTCTTTCCAAGTTCTTTGATAAACGCATTTCCATTTATTACGAACACTCCAATATCCCCTGTTTGCATTTCCATATTCTGACTAACCAAAGCAATATCACCGTCATTAAAGCTGGGCTCCATACTGTCTCCATTTACATCTAGTGCAAAGTCTGCATCGTGATATTCTGGAATGTCGGGTAGCTCTATATCATCTTCAGCCTCATTTCCTAATATAAAGATACCGGTTCCGGCTGATACGCCGCCACGGTAGTAAGGGATAACAAACATATCATTGTTGCGCCGAGGGTAGAAATCTATAATTGTTGCGCTGGAAATATCATTGGCATCTGAATCTTGATACTCTGGTATCTTAGTTAACAGGGCTATCTGCTCAAGAGCCTTATCCTGACCAGCGCCGTTTAATAACCTGAAGCTTCCAAGCAACTGTCTTACCCTTTCACTTTCATATAAATCAGATATTTCACGATGAAGGCCATTGAAAGCTTTGGCGGCTCTTTCCGTCACTATAGGCAATTCTTCTTTGATAGCCTCATGTTCTTCCTGGGTTAGATTGTAATCATTGTTCTGTAATTTAGCCAATGCAGAGTTGAAGGGACAGTCATCGGGCGTAGTGGGAAAATTTAAAGAACGGCGTTCCATTGGAACATCATAGCCCATAAGCCATGCCTCATTAACATTAAGGGCAGCTCCTAAAACAAATAATTTATCCTGATTGGGTTCTGTTTTTCCAGAACAATATTGGCTTATATCTGACTTATTCATTTTAACATTATACTTTTCGCAATAAGGAGCAGCTAATTTCAGGATGTCAATTTGACGGATACCTCTTGCGTCCATTATTTTTTTTAATCGAATTGCAGTGTTTTCCTTTTCCATATATAATACCGCCTTTCTGTTTTCCACTATAACATATATTGAACAAAAGTTCAAGACAGAAAACCTAAAAAGTTAAAAATATCGAACTTATGTATTGACAACTTAAAAGCGAGGTGCTATCATATGGGTAGTTCAAAATATTTAACTTGAAAGGAGGTAATCCACGTGGCATTTGATTATAGTAGACTGCGGGGCAGAATTGTGGAAATTTTTGGAACTCAAGCCTGTTTTGCGGTTGCAATGGGTTGGTCAGAAAGAACACTTTCTCTGAAAATGAATGGCCTTAGAGCATGGAAACAGCCAGATATTTGCAAGGCAGTCGATCTTCTTAAATTATCTGACAAAGATATTCCATCATTTTTTTTTAGAACAAAAGTTCAAAGTTTTGAATTTGATAAGGAGGAGGTATGATTCTGAAGATCAGTGACGTAAAAATCGGCCAGCGTGTTCGGGACGAATACGGTGACATGGAAGCCCTGGCAGATAGTATTAAAGAACACGGCTTACTTCACCCCATCGTGGTTGATTCAGATTATAACCTGATTGCTGGCTGCCGGAGGTTGTTGGCATGTGAACGGATTGGGCTGACTGAAATCGAAGCAAAAGTATTGGAAGACATCTCCGAAAAGGAACTGCGGGTTCTGGAACTGGAAGAGAACATCCGGCGCAAGGACCTGACGGAGTTGGAAAAGTCTAAAAATCTTGTGGAACTGGCAGAGATCAAGGAACAGGAGCTGATGGAAAGGGCTAAACAGGAATTTTGTACGGAGTCCGTACGAAATGCAGGACGCCCCAAGGCACTCGCTTCAATAGGAAGTATTGCGCATGAAATGGGTATTCCAAAGCAATCTTTGTATGATGCCAAGCAGCACGTCAAAGCAGTAGCGGAGTTTCCGCCGCTGGCCGACCTGCCAAAATATCAGGCCATGGAGACCGCTAAAGAGCTCCGCAAGGCTCCACCAGAGGATCAGGGAAAGATTATCGACCTTGCCCAGAGGAGAGTACAAACAACTAAGGCCCAGACAGCGGACGAATACAGTGCCTATATAGACGAGTGCTGGAAGATGACCAAGAAGTACCACAAAGCGATCAATGCCTTTATGTGGATTCAGGCAGACGAAAAGGAACTGAGGATGCTAAGCGAGATAATCCACGCGGATACTGCGCCAGGACATCTGCGGGAAGTTGAGGATTCGATCGCGAAGTTGTCTAGAATAAGAAATTTTTTGAAAGGAGTGGTAGAGCATGACCAGAGCAAGAAAGCTGGAACCTAAGGCAAGGGAAGTCATTAAACAGAAGCTGTATGAGATGGGAGAGGTAGAAACGGAAGTAGTGATGGAGATGATTAGACCACATTTTCTATTTAATGCAATAACAGCAAAGGAAAGGGAACTACGGCGAACCGCACAGCAAATGATGTCAAGTATGCGGGACGACAAGGGGATAAGGACTGTGTTTGCATGCAATGTGGACGGCGTGTCGAAGTATGTCAACATTGATAAGAGTAAGGATCTTGACAACTTGCGTGGCGTTGATGCCCAGCTTCGGACAAAATTTGAAGGCTTGAAAGCGTCAAGTGCTAAGGCATCAAAGCGCCGGATGGAGGTCGAGGGGCAGTTAAGTCTTGACCTGATGGAAATGACAGGAGAGCGCGATGGGAAATGAGGTTAGGTTTGCAAGAACCACAGAGGAGATCGAGATACAGCCAAAAGACATACCATCTAACGAAATGTTTCGCCTTGCGAGTCCTCTTGTAGCAATTATAGCGGAATATTTTAAGGATCCCCAGGTACAGGCCGAATATGCAGCGTGGAAAGCAGAACGATATGCGGGAGGGACAAGCCAATGAGAAAGAATAAGACAAGGACCATCTGGTGCTATTTGGATGGCAAGAAGCATTGTGACGTGGTGCAGTGGGCACTGGCGGCAAACGTGATGGTCGCGGATGCCAAAAAGATGCTGGTCGCACAATATCCGGGGATGGAAGTTACTTTTAAGACGCAGTAGGGGAGGGACAAGCCAATGACAAAAGTAACAGAGTTAGCCATCCGCGCCAGAGCAGCGGTCCAGTATCCCGGCTGGCGCCTGGACATCACCGGGCCAGCCACTATAGTACTGACCCATGTCATGGGAAGGCGACGGGTAATTGAGATGCGGCACCGCAGGAGGCGCCGGGACGGCCCCTGGATGCGGGCAGCCAAATGGATTGTGCCGGCGGTTATCTGGCTGTTGGGGATGTGGATGGCGGCTATCGTGGTCATGGCGCTGGCCATGGGCGTGAGACTATGAAGGGAGGTGAGGGAAAATGATTGAAGGTGCAAAGAGCATTGCGGAGTACACAATCCGCAAGTGGCTGCAGTCAGAAGGTTTTGAGATGCGCTATTTTAAATTGACCGTACATGACAACGAGGCCATGATTGTGGATAGTGCCGGCGACACGCTGCGGCTGGTATATGACAACGATACCAAGTCTGTCTATGTCAAAGAGTAAGGAGGTGGCAGACGATGATAGAGGATGTGTGCCGAACATGTCGGTATAGGAATAGATGCCCTGAGCGGAGCCGAATGATGCCGTGCCGGTCATACAAAAAATGGACCCCAGACGGGTGGAGCCGTCAAGGGTCCAAGACAATAACTTATCACCCTTAGTATAAGGGATTCAGGAGGAAAAATCAATGATTAAAGCTGAAAAGAATGTACCCATCGCAGGGATTGAAGCGCACGGGGAGAAAGTTGAGACAACGATACAGGGTAATTATAAAGATATCGTTGCTCTTACAGTTATTCTTCTTTCAGGTGTTTCAAAAGCGCTATCCAGTGATGATATAGGAGACCAGGCTTCGACCCTTCAATCGTTATACCTTACTGCGCTGGATGAACTGAGAGAAAAGGCAAAATAGCTGGGGGGGGGGCACGATTAAACTATGGAACGTGTCATGCTCACCCCGCTCACCCCCGAAGAGCAGCAGTTTGCGGCAGACAACCATGACTGCTTGCAATGGGCCATCCGGAAACAGTGCCTGGATAGAGAACTGACGGACATAGCAGCGCTTGGATATGTTCATGCCGTTAAAAAATGGTTTGCAAGGCCGGATTTGCACAAGTGGTCATTCCGTACCATCGTGAACCAGACTATCCGCAGCCACATTTACAACGAACGCAGCAAGCAGGCGACAAGAATACAGACAGTAAGCCTGGATGCGGAAATCCCTGGCACGGACGGCCTGACCTATGAGGACATAATAACGGCCGATAATATAAGGTATCAGCGCAGAGAGGAGAAACAGGTGGAAATAAAATTTGATGAACGGATTCCGGAAGCTGCAAAACAGAGAATCAGCAGTGTCGCCGTGGAGGTATTACTGGAGTTTCTGGCATCGGATCATAAAACTATGGCCTTGACTTTTATAGACAAGAAAGAAGCTGCGTCAAAAGCCGGCACAATGCGGAGCTGGAAAAAGAAGAATGAGGGAACTAATTTTGAGGTATACCGTTTGGACAATACGGTATATGTCGAAAAAATCCAAAAAGGGAAGGGGAAAATAAGATGTCAATAAAGATAAACGAACTTGAAATCGAAAATGTAAAGCGGGTTAAGGCTGTGAAGATTGAACCCACACCAAACGGCCTTACCATCATCGGGGGCAGGAATAACCAGGGCAAGACCTCAGTCCTGGACGCCATTGCCTGGGCCTTGGGAGGGGAGCGGTTCCGGCCTTCCCAGGCTGCCCGTGAGGGCTCCGCCATACCGCCGAACCTTAAGATAGTTATGAGCAACGGCCTGGTGGTGGAACGTAAGGGGAAGAACAGCAGGCTTAAGGTGACTGACCCAAGCGGCCAGAAGGCCGGGCAGCAGCTCCTGGACGAGTTCGTGGAACAGCTGGCCCTCAACCTGCCTAAATTCATGGAAGCGTCTGACAAGGAGAAAGCAGACATCCTCCTGCAGATTATTGGTGTCGGCCCACAGCTGGCAGAACTGGAGCATCAGGAAAAAGAAATGTTCAACGAGCGGACCTACATAGGCCGTACGGCTGACCAGAAAGAGAAGTACGCAAAGGAACAGCCTTACTTCCCAGATGTCCCATCCACCCCCATATCTGCATCAGAGCTTATCAGGCAGCAGCAGGAGATACTGGCCCGGAACGGGGAGAACCAGCGCATCCGTGAAAACCTGCATAAGTTGGAACAGATTAAACAGGAGATTACAGAAAAGCTCCAGGAACTTCTGCGCAAACAGGATGAAGTGGATGAAAAACTGAGAATTGCTCGTTTATCTGCTGATAACTTACATGACCAGTCCACAACGGAACTGGAACAGAACATAGCGGATATCGAGGAAACCAACCGCAAGGTACGGGCCAACCTGGATAAGGAGAAGGCCGAAGAAGATGCCAAGGACTATAGAACGCAGTACAACGCCCTCACTACCAAGATTGAGGCGGTAAGGCAGCAGAAGGTTGAACTGCTAAAGGGAGCTGATCTCCCGCTTCCCGGTCTGTCCGTGGAAGATGGGGAGCTTATCTACAACGGACAGAAGTGGGACAACATGTCAGGCTCCGAACGGCTCCGGGTATCTACAGCCATTGTACGCAGGCTTAATCCCAACTGTGGTTTTGTACTCCTGGACAAGCTGGAGCAGATGGACCTTGACACCCTGCAGGAGTTTGGGTATTGGCTGGAACAGGAGGGTTTACAGGCGATTGCGACCAGAGTAAGCACGGGAGACGAGTGCAGCATCATAATTGAAGACGGATACGTAGCCGGGCAGGATATGCCGGCAGCTCCTGAGCCTCAAAAACAGACAGGATGGAAGGCAGGTGACTTTTAATGGAAATCATTAAGGGAAAGATACCAGGGGCTAAGAAGGTAGTTGTGTATGGACCTGAGGGGATTGGAAAAAGTACGTTTGCATCTATGTTCCCAGGCCATCTCTTTATAGATACGGAGGGCTCAACCAAGGACATGGACGTGGCCAGGACCCCAACGCCCAGCAGCTGGATGATGCTCATGGAACTGGTGATGGAGGTAAAACGCACCCCTGGCCTGTGCCAGACATTGGTCATTGATACGGCAGACTGGGCTGAAATGCTATGCATTACCCAGATATGTGGCAAGAACCATAAGAGCAGCATTGAGGAATTTGGGTATGGCAAAGGGTATACCTATGTTCAGGAGGAGTTTGGTCGGCTTCTGAACCTGCTGGAAGAAGTGGTCAAGACCGGCGTCAACGTGGTACTGACGGCCCACGCAAAAATGCGGAAATTTGAGCAGCCGGATGAACTGGGAGCTTATGACCGCTGGGAGATGAAGCTGACCAAACAGACGGCACCCATGGTAAAGGAATGGGCCGATATGGTATTGTTCTGTAATTATAAGACATTCGTGGTTAATGTGGACGGTCAGGGGGCCCAGAAAGGAAAGAATAAGGCCCAGGGGGGAAAACGTGTTATGTATACCACGCACCACAGCTGCTGGGATGCCAAGAACCGGTATGGACTGGCTGATGAAGTACCGTTTGAGTATGAAAGCATCCGGCATATCATTGAACAGGCCGCTGCATCACCGGTCACTGCCAGGACAGCAGAAGAGGAGATGTCAGATACATCCCCATATAAGGATAGCCAGCCTGCCTTGCAGATACCTACGACCGTCAGTAATGACAAGAGCAGTGAGGAGCCTGCAGCGAAAACGGAAATACCGGCACCTGTTGATGATAAGCCTATAAACAAGCCGGAGCTGTCTGCTGTAGATGAACGCATTCCAAAGAACCTGCGGGACCTCATGATAGCAAATGATGTCTGCGAGTGGGACATTCAGGCCGCGGTGGAGGCGAGAGGATATTACCCGGGCGACATGCCAGTGCGGGATTACCCGAAGGATTTTGTAGACGGCTGCCTGGTAGGCGCCTGGGATAAAGTGTATGGAATAATTAAGGAAATGAAGGATAAGGACGCATTGGTATTCAATTAGGAGGTAAATGTACATGAGTGATATAAATGAAGCATTGGGCAGAGAATTAAGCTGGGATGACCAGATAGAAAATGAAGGTTCTGATTTTGAGCCATTACCAGATGGAGAATACGGTTTTGAAATCAGGACCATGGAGCGGGGGAGATTTGCAGGCAGCGACAAGATGGCAGCCTGCAACAAGGCAACGATTGACTGCGTCATCAAAGACTCAGACGGAAACGAACACCATGTTTTTGATGACCTCATCCTGAACAGCAAGATGGAGTGGAAACTTTGCCAGTTCTTCTTGTGTATCGGACAGCGGAAAAAGGGGGAGAAGCTGAAACCGCGCTGGAACGAAGTGCCTGGAGCCACAGGGCGGTTCAAGATTTATGTCAATGAGTATAAAGATAAAAATGGAAAACAGCGCAGGAATAACAAGGTGGATGAATACCTTGCACCGGAACCGAAACAGTTCAAGGCTGGTGATTTTTAATCATGCCGAATAAAAGAGGTGAAAAGAAATGCAACTTAGAGACTACCAGTCTGAAGCAAAGGAAGCCATTTTTAAGGAATGGGACAAGGGTGTCCTCAGGACGCTCCTGGTCCTGCCTACAGGCTGTGGCAAGACCATTGTGTTTGCCAAGGTGACAGAGGATTGTGTGCGCCGCGGGGACCGGGTGTTGATCCTGGCCCACCGGGGCGAACTGCTGGAACAGGCAGCGGATAAGATTGCCAAGGCCACCAGACTGGGGTGCGCTACTGAGAAAGCGGAGCAATCTTGTCTTGGCAGCTGGTTCCGGGTTGTGGTCGGTTCCGTCCAGACGCTGATGAGGGAGAAACGGCTGGGACAATTCCCAGCTGATTATTTCAATACCATCATTATTGACGAGGCCCATCACAGCATATCAGACAGCTACCAGAAGATACTGGCGCATTTTAACAAGGCCAGGGTCCTGGGCGTGACAGCGACACCAGACCGTGGGGACATGCAGAACCTGGGGCAGGTGTTTGACAGCCTGGCCTATGAATATACCCTTCCCAAGGCCATCAAGGCCGGGTATCTGTCACCTATTAAAGCGCTGACCATACCACTCAAACTGGACTTGTCAGGCGTGGCTATGCAGTCCGGTGACTTCAAGGCCGGGGATATCGCCACTGCCCTTGACCCATACCTATACCAGATAGCGGACGAGATGGAAAAGTATTGTAAAGAACGAAAAACCGTGGTATTTCTCCCACTGGTTAAGACCAGCCAGAAGTTTAGAGATATTTTGATTGAGAAGGGCTTTAAGGCGGCTGAGGTCAACGGGGAAAGTAAAGACCGGGCGGAAGTCCTGGAAGCTTTTGACCGCGGGGAATATAACGTCCTGTGTAACTCCATGCTGCTGACGGAAGGGTGGGACTGCCCATCCGTTGACTGTATCGTGGCGCTCAGGCCTACCAAGGTCAGAAGCCTGTACAGCCAGATGGTGGGGCGCGGCACCCGGCTGCATCCAGGGAAGGAACATCTGCTGCTTTTAGACTTTCTGTGGCACACGGAACGCCATGAACTGTGCCATCCGGCAGACCTCATCTGTACGGACCGGGAAGTGGCCCAGAAGATGACTGACAATATGGAGGAGTCCTGCGGGTGTCCTGTAGACATTGAGGAGGCAGAAAAAAAGGCGTCAGAGGATGTAATCGCAGAAAGGGAGGAAGCCCTGGCCAAACAGCTGCGTGAGATGCGGAACCGGAAGAAGAAACTGGTGGATCCGCTGCAGTTTGAGATGAGCATACAGGCGGAGGACCTTGCCGGATATGTTCCTGCATTTGGATGGGAACTGGCACCTCCGTCCGATAGCCAGAAGAAGGAACTGGAAAAACGGGGTATTCTCCCGGATGATATTGACAATGCTGGAAAGGCCAGCATGATACTGGACCGTCTCCATAAGAGACAGGAGGAAGGACTGACTACGCCGAAGCAGATACGGTGTCTTGAAAAATATGGGTTCCAACATGTAGGAACCTGGAGTTTTGAGGCAGGCAAAAACATGATTGACAGGATAGCAGCGGCAGGGTGGGCCCGGGGCCCCA
>ERZ780150.1188-NODE-1188-length-17882-cov-4.737870_pt1 | contig 17882 bp, 17 predicted proteins | sample MGYA00511019_ERZ780150 | MGnify/ENA primary metagenome ERZ780150 (study PRJEB29588, sample SAMEA2151633) | human gut metagenome | biome: human gut; feature: human-associated habitat; material: faeces | place: Denmark | collected 2008/2010 ...
ACGGCATCCGCACCGCCGACATCTGGCGGCCCGGATGTGAGAAGGTGGGCTGCGCTGCCATGGGCGATGCCATCCTGGCCCGGCTGTAAGAAAGATGGAATATGCGGACGGCGTCGGGCCCGAAAAAGCCCGGCGCCGCTTTTTTCGTGGAGGCTGGAATTTACTTTGCCCACCGGATATGATATCATCCCATCAAGAGAACCAACCGACGGAGGCTCTGACAGCTGTCCGTCCCATCTTGGAAAAAGGAGTGCTGCATATATGAAGCTGCAATTTCTGGGCCATGCCTGCTTTCTGCTGGATGACGGCGTCCACAAAGTCCTGACGGACCCCTTCCTCACCGGGGCTGGCCGTCCTGAATGGGCAGAGAAGGTGGACCCGGACGTGATTTTTGTCACCCACGGCCATGGGGACCACGTGGGGGATGCAGCCGCCATCGCCAGACGTACCGGTGCGCCGGTCTGCTGCACAGCGGATCTGGCGGATGCGGTGTTTGTCCCTGCGGGGGTGGCATGCGTCGCCGGAAATCTGGGCGGCACGGTCCGCCTGTCCTTTGGCTGCGCCAAGTTTTTCCAGGCCCTCCACGGCGGCGTGGATGGCCGCCCCCATCAGCTGGTCCGCCGGCAGGGGGACCACACTGCCCACACTGTACCCGTGGAGCAGGTCGATGGTCCGGCAGATCTTCTCCACCTCTCCCTTCCGGAGCAGCCTTTTCAGCCCGTCCGCCGGCGTGGCGCATTTCATTTTCTCCTTGTACCACTCCGCCTGCTTCAGCTCCGGGTGGTTCGTCACACAGGACAGGATCAAATGGATCTGTGCGTCCTGCTCCCGGCTCAGCCTCACCAGCTTGTCATAGGGCAGCTCCCTCAGCTCCAAAACGATGCCCAGCCGCGGCAGCTTCACCGCCGAGGTCTCCGGCTCAAACTCCGGCAGATCCAGCAGGCTGTTGATGATGTCTGTCTTCTTTGTGGTGCTCATAGTGCCTCCTTACTCCGCTTCGATCAGGTCCAGCAGCTCATACCGGCTGAAGGTAAAGGGGGCCGTGACGCTCCCCACCGTGGCCGCCTTCCAGTCCGCCAGCGTCATGTCGTCAAAGGACACATTGTAGAGCGCCACCCGCTCTGCGCCCCAGCTGTCCGGGTCGCTCAGTTTAAGGATCACCGTACACCGCACATCGATCCCATCCTGGATTCCAGACTCTCGCTGGACAAATCCACTGTCCACATGGTGCAGGGTCAGGCTGCCCGTCCCCTTCCCGCTGGCGGCTTTGGTGTCCTCCATGAACTGGCCGCACAGATTGATGGTCGTTTTATTTTTTGCTACCTTAGCCTGGGCAGCAGAACACTCTGCGACCTTCTCTCCATCCACCCATGCCTCGCCCCAGGTGCCATTGATAACTCGCTTCGCACTGTCAATGGTCCGTGCCATATCCTCTCAACGCTCCTTTCCTCTTACGCCGCGCCCGGCAGGCTCAGGGCGCTGAACAGCACCTCGAAGTCCTCCATGGCGTCCACCAGCCACCCGCCGCACCGCAGGAACACCCAGGAGCCGGTCTGATACGCCAGCACCTGCTGGCGGGTCAGGTCAGCCACCTCCACGCCCTGGGACTTCAAATAGTTCAGCTGCCGGTCATAGTCGATCTCGCAGAAGCTCTCTCCCGGGCTCAGCACCTCGGCCCTCTCCAGATAGTGCAAATACTCCAGGATGTACGCCACCAGCAGCTGCTTGTTGTCGTAGGTGTTGGGGTACTGTCCCAGGTAAGAGTCCTCAATGGTGGTCCGCAGGAAGTACGTGATGAGGTCCATTCCCTCCACGATCTTCACCTTCCGCCAGTCCTCGTTTCCGTTGACCGGGATGGTGGTCAGGCTGTTCACCGCCCGGGCGATCTTGGCCTTCTGGCCGTCGTGCAGCAGGATCAGCTTGCCCGCATTGATGGCCGTGGTCTGCTCCGTCTCGCTCCGGGCCGTCACCGCCGTCAGCTCCGGCAGGGCGGCGTAGGTGGCCGACATGCCCATGGGGATGCCGGCAAAGATCCCGGCAAACCTGGCGCAGTATTTTGCCGCCGTCAGGCTGCCGGAGGCGTCCTTCATCCCCGTCTCGTCCACCTCGATGATGCCCATGTCATCGCTCCCGGTGGTCTGGAAGGGCCGGACCAGCTTCACCGTCCGATAGGCCGCCCGCTGGGCCTTGACCCACTCGTTCAGCACCTCCAGCTCGTCCTCTGTCACATCCGCCGGTCCCGCCAGATAGTCCACTGACACCGATTCCAGCAGCTTCAGCCCGCCCTCCAGGGCGGTGGTGTCCTCTGTCCCGGTGGCAATCACCACTAGATAGACCAGGCTAGGGCCCCCCCGGTCGCTGCCCTCAAAGGCCAGCTTCACCAGGGCCTGGTTGTCCACCCCCAGCTCTGTGGGGATCATGGTGTCGCTCACCAGTTTGTGCAGCCCATGGGCCTTGGCATCCCGCACGATCATCCCCACATAGCCCTTTTTGGCCCGGTTGGCCGTGGCCTGAGCCGCCTTCTCAAAGGCGATCTTCAGCTTGGGAAGTCCAATGCTTGTTGCGCTCATATTCTCATTCCTTTCTCTCGTCGTCCTCGTCGTCGCAAACTCCATATCCCTCGCTTCCGCCTGGCAGCGAAAGCTCGCTCATTCCGTTGCTCCTCCTTTCCCCACGCGACCCGCTGCGCTGGGCTCGCGCGGGGGCCCCGGGAGGGCGCTTTACCACGAGATAGGAGATAGAAGATAGGAGATAGGAGCTCAGTGGCGGTGAACGGCGCTCTCCCATATCTCCTATCTCATATCTCCTAACTTCTATCTCAAATAAGGGGGTGTGAACAAAGTGGCGACCACCTATAACAATCTATATCTGGACACCCGGGCCCGGCTGAAGAAGGCCGGGGTGGAGGCCGCCCAGCTGGAGGCCCGGGAGCTGCTGTGCTACGCCTCGGACAAGAGCCGGGAGCAGCTGTACCGGGACATGCCCCTGTACGTCTCCGGCGAGCTGGAGAAGCGGGTGGAGGCCCTGGTCCAGCGCCGCCTGGCGGGGGAGCCGGTAGCCTATATCGTGGGGGAGTGGGAGTTCTATGGCCTGGGCCTGGACATCACCCCCGACGTGCTGATCCCCCGGATGGATACCGAGGTGCTGGCCGAGCGGGCCATCCTGCTGGCCCGGGCCGCCGGAGAGGGGGCGAGGGTGCTGGATCTGTGCGCCGGGAGCGGCTGCGTGGGTCTGGCGGTGGCGGCTAATGTGCCCGGCTGCCGGGTGGTGCTGGCCGATGTGAGCGAGGCGGCCCTCCGGCTGTGCAAGCAGAATGTCCGCCGCAACGAGCTCAACGCCCGGGTGACCTGCGTTCAGGCCGACGCCCTGGAGCCGCCCGACGCGGCCCTGTGGGATTTCGACGTGATCGCCTGCAACCCGCCCTATATCCCCACCGGGGACATCGCGGGGCTGGACGTGAGCGTGCGGGACTACGAGCCCCGCTCCGCCCTGGACGGCGGGGCCGACGGACTGGACTTTTACCGGGCCATCGCCGCCCGGTGGGGGGCCGCCCTGCGGCTGGGCGGAGCCCTGCTGTTTGAGGTGGGCATCGGCCAGGCCGGCGACGTGGGGGCCATTCTGGCCCAAAATCAGTTTGAGCAGATTCAGACCTTCCAGGACACCCAGGGCATCGGCCGGGTGGTGGAGGGCGTTTTGAATTCATAAGGGCGGGCAGCGGCCCGCCCGCCGTGAGAGGAGAAGTACACACATGGCAGACAAGAAGAAGGCGGTGGTGGAATCCGCCGCCCCCGCCTCCGATAAGAAGAAGGCCCTGGAGACCGCCATGGCCCAGATCGAGAAGGCCTACGGCAAGGGTTCCATCATGCGCCTGGGCGACAACGCCGACATCGTGGTGGAGGCCATCCCCACTGGCTCCCTGTCCCTGGATCTGGCCCTGGGCATCGGCGGCGTCCCCCGGGGGCGCATCATCGAAATCTACGGCCCCGAGTCCTCCGGTAAGACTACCCTGGCCCTCCACATCGTGGCCGAGGCCCAGAAGCGGGGCGGCGAGGTAGCCTTCATCGACGCCGAGCACGCCTTGGACCCCTACTATGCCCGGGCCCTGGGGGTGGACATTGACTCCATGCTGATCTCCCAGCCCGACACCGGCGAGCAGGGCCTGGAGATCTGCGAGGCCCTGGTGCGCTCCGGCGCCATCGACGTGGTGGTGGTGGACTCCGTGGCCGCCCTTACCCCCCGGGCCGAGATCGAGGGCGACATGGGCGACTCCCATGTGGGCCTGCTGGCCCGCCTCATGAGCCAGGCCCTGCGCAAGCTGGCCGGCTCCATCTCCAAGACCAATTGCGTGGTCATCTTCATCAACCAGCTTCGCGAGAAGGTGGGCGTGATGTACGGCAACCCGGAGGTCACCACCGGCGGCCGGGCGCTGAAGTTCTATGCCTCCGTCCGCATCGACGTGCGGCGCATCGAGTCGCTGAAAAGCGGCTCGGAGATCATTGGCAACCGCACCCGGGCCAAGGTGGTCAAGAACAAGGTCTCTCCTCCCTTCAAGGAGGCGGAGTTCGATATCATGTACGGCGAGGGTATCTCTAAGATCGGCGAAATCCTGGATCTGGGCGCCAAGCTGGATCTGGTGCAGAAATCCGGCTCCTGGTTCGCCATGGGGGAGACCCGCCTGGGCCAGGGCCGTGATGCGGCCAAGCAGTACCTGAAGGACAATCCGGAGGTGTGCGACAAGCTGGAGGCCGACATCCGCCGCAACGCCTACAAGCTCATGAGCAGCCAGGCCCGGGCCGCCGCCCGCGCCGCCGGCCGCGCGGTGGATATCTCCGCCGAGGACTTCGAGGATGCGGATTCGTAAGCTGGCCCCCTCCGGCCGGGTGGAGGGCCGCTGGCTCTGCCACCTGGAGGACGGAACCATCCTCCGCCTGGGGGAGAGTGAGGTGGTGGCCTTCGGCCTGGGCACCGGAAAGGAGCTGAGCGGGGCGGAGCTGTCCGCCTTGACTGAGGCCGCCCGCGCCGCCCAGGTGCGGGAGAAGGCGGTGGAGCTGCTGTCCGCCCGCCCCCTCTCCCGGAAGGAGCTGGTGGAAAAGCTCACCGCCCGCCCCCGGAACCGGGAGAAGGAGCCCCTCTGCGGCCGGGAGGCCGCCGAGGCGGCGGCCGACTGGCTGGAGGGGCTGGGCTATCTGGACGACGGGCAGTATGCCCGCGCGGTGGCGGAGCACTGTGCTGCCAAGGGCTACGGTCCCGGCCGCATCCGGGAGGAGCTCTACCGCCGGGGGGTGCCGCGGGACTGCTGGGACGGCGCTCTGGAGGGGCTGTCCGGCCCGGAGGAGGCCATCGACGCCTTTTTGCAGAAGAAGCTGCGGGGGGCGGAGCTCTCCGACCCCAAGGTGCGCCGGCGGGCAGCCGACGCTCTGGCCCGCCGGGGCTACCGCTGGGAGGACATCAGTGCCGGCCTGCGCCGCTATGGTGCGGAGCCGGAGGAATGGTAGGAAGAACGCGGCGGACCGCCGCATGTGAGAAAGGAGCACAGACCATGGACACGATGGAAGCCCTGCTGACCCGCCGCAGCATCCGGAAGTACAGGCCGGAGCCGGTCTCCATAGAGGATTTGAAGGAGATTTTGGCCGCCGGGGCCACCGCCCCCTCCGCCGTCAATATGCAGCACTGGTATTTTGTGGCCGTACAGGACCCCGCCGCGCTGGAGGAGGTCAAGGCCATCATGGGCGGCGTGGTGGAGAAATTCCAGCCTGTGCTGGAGGAGCGCTTTTCCCGCCACCCGGAGCAGATCGGCATCACCAACCGCTTCCTGTCCACCCTGGGCGGGGCGCCGGTGTGCCTGCTGGTTTTCATGCTCAAGCCGGACTATCCCGATCGGGACGGAGCCATGCAGAGCGTGTCCGCCGCCATCGAGAACGTGCTGCTGGCGGCCTGGGCCAAGGGCATCGGCTCCTGCTGGCTGTCCGCGCCCCAGCGTATGGGCTTCGGCCCTGCGTTCCAGCGCCGCTTCGCCCCCGACAAGGGGGAGTTCGTGGCAGCGGTCACCCTGGGCTACCCCGACCAGCAGCCCAAAATGCCGCCCCGGCGGGACGGCCGCTATCTGATCGTATAAGGAGAAGTTTTCATTGAAGGTTGCATTTGTATCCCTGGGCTGCGCCAAGAATCTGGTGAACACCGAGCAGATGATGGCACTGGTCCGAAGCGCCGGGCATGAGATCACCGCCCAGCCCGAGGGGGCGGACGCGGCGGTGCTCAACACCTGCGGCTTTATCGACTCTGCCAAGAGCGAGGCCATTCAGAATATCCTGGAGCTGGCCGAGCTGAAAAAGGAGGGGAAGCTGGGCAAGCTGCTGGTCACCGGCTGCCTGTCCCAGCGCTATCAGGACGAGCTGATGGAGGAGCTGCCCGAGGTGGACGGCGTCATGGGCACCGGCAGCTACACCGAGATCGTCCCCGCCCTGGAGGAGCTGATGGCCGGGGGCACGCCCCACCGCTTCGGGGATATCGACCACACGGAGGAGGACGGGGCGCGCATCCCCGCCACCCCCTCCTACACCGCCTACCTGAAGATCGCCGAGGGCTGCGACCATCGGTGCGCCTTCTGTATCATTCCCAAGCTGCGGGGCCGCTACCGCAGCCGTACCATGGAGTCCCTGCTGGCGGAGGCCAAGACCCTGGCCGACGCCGGGGTGAAGGAGCTCATCGTCATCGCCCAGGACATCACCCGCTACGGCATTGATCTCTACCACAAGCGGATGCTGGGGGAGCTGCTCACCGAGCTGTGCAAGCTGCCCTTTCACTGGATTCGCCTGCACTACCTGTACCCCGACGATCTGGACGACGCCCTCATCGACGTCATCGCCCGTGAACCTAAGGTGCTCAACTACATCGACATCCCCCTCCAGCACATCAACGACGGCATTCTGAAGCGCATGTGCCGCCGCTCCACCAAGGCGGAGATCCTCGCCCTGCTGGCCAAGCTGCGGGACCGCCTGCCTGGTCTGGTGCTGCGCACCTCCCTGATCTGCGGCCTGCCCGGCGAGGGGAAGGCGGAGTTTGAGGAGCTGTGCGAGTTTCTGCGGGAGGCCCGTATCGAGCGGGCGGGCATCTTCCAGTTCTCACCGGAGGAGGGCACCCCCGCCGCCGAGATGGGGGATCAGGTGGACGCCGCCACCGCCGAGCGCCGGGTGGAGCTGGTGGTGGAGCTTCAGTCCCGGGTGATGGACGCCTTCAACGGGGAGCGCCTGGGCGAGTGCCTGGAGGTGCTGTGCGAGGGCTTTGATGCCGAGATGGGCTGCTATGTGGGCCGCACCTATGCCGACTCCCCCGACGTGGACGGCAAGGTGTACTTCACCGCCGGCGGCCTGGTGCCCGCCGGGGCGTTCGTCTGGGTGCGCATCACCGGCACCAGCGACGGGGATCTCACCGGCGAGATAGAGGAGTGAAGCAATGAATACCGCCAATAAGCTGACCATGCTCCGGGTGGCGCTGATCCCGGTGTTCCTGATTCTGCTCTATCTCCGCTTCCCCTTCCACATGTATTTCGCCCTCACGGTCTTTATTCTGGCCAGCGTAACCGATTTTGTGGACGGCTACATCGCCCGCCACTACAACCAGGTCACCGACTTTGGCAAGTTTATGGACCCTCTGGCCGACAAGGTGCTGGTCATGGCCGCCCTGCTCTGGTTCGTAGAGGCGGGCCGCTTGCCCGCCTGGGTGCTTCTGGTGGTCATCGTGCGGGAGTTCGCCGTCACTGCCCTGCGGCTCATCGCCGTGGAGCGGGGGCGGGTAATCGCCGCCGCCTGGTCGGGCAAGGTCAAGACGGCCTCCACCATGGTGTGCATCTGCCTGATGCTGCTCATTGCCCGGCCTGCGCTGGATCTGGTGTGCGCGGCGGTGATCCTGGTCACCACTGTCTACTCGGGCGCGGAGTATTTTGTGAAGAACAAAGATGTGGTGGACTGGAGTAACCTGTAATGCTGGATTTTACGAAAGAGCTTTGCCCCGACCGGCCGCTGATCCACCCAACCTCCCAGACGAAAAACTGCCGGTTCGGCCGCTATGTGGAGATCGGCGACCACTGTGTGCTGGAGGAGACCGAGGTGGGGGACTACACCTACTGCTTCGGCTCCAACGACATCATCTATACCGCCCTGGGCAAGTTCAACTCCATTGCCACCGGCGTGCGCATCAACCCGGTGCAGCACCCGGCCAAGCTCCGGGCGGCGGCCCACCACTTTACCTACCGCTGCTCCCACTACGGGCTGGGGCCGGATGACGCGGCTTTGATCGACTGGCGGAGGCAGAACCACCGGGTGGTCACCGGAAACGACGTGTGGCTGGGCCACAACGCGGTGCTCATGGGCGGCGTCACCCTGGGCGACGGCGCGGTGGTGGGCGCGGGGGCCGTGGTGACCCATGACGTGGCGCCCTACGAGATCGTGGGCGGAGTACCCGCCCGGCACATCGGCTGGCGCTACCCGCCCGAGCTGATTGCCGCCATGGAGCGCATCCGCTGGTGGGACTGGAGCCACGACATGCTGAGGGAGCGCCTGCGGGACTTTGACGACGCGGCGGCCTTCTGCCGGAAGTTTGACCCGCAATAGAAAACGAGGGCCCGTTGCTTTCATCCAGAAAGCAACGGGCCCTTGCATTAAAAGACCTGCTGGAATAGATTGAACAGGAACGTTAGCAGGGGAATGGCGTTGATACCTAGCACAATAGCTAAAACGGTCATCCAAAAGCTCAACGGCTCCCTCTGTGTTCGGACAGGCGGAATGTAGATGGGTGAGGAGACCTCCTCGCCTACCACAATTTTAGAGGAGATACCGTACCCGGCCAGTACTTGCACCAACCGCTGGGCCTCACGCGGCTTCAGGTGAGTGACCAGCACCGCCGGGGCCCGTTCCAGCAGGGCTTGCGCATCCTTCTGAGAGAGGCCCAGCTCCTTGGAGAGACAGTGCAGAGCGGCCGGGATATCCGCGTGTGGGCCCAGACCGGTGAACACGAGCGAGTACTGCCTAGGGGCCCGCTTGGGGGGAGGGAAACTCTGGAGTGGATAACCGCAGTGAATGCAGGCCAGGGCTTGGTCAGATACCTCTTTTCCGCACTCAGGACAGGAGATCAAGGCCATAAGATACCTCCTCTTGTGTAAAAGCTGGGGGATTCCGGTTCCATAATAACAGGTTAATCTATGGTTTGCAACCGTACTCCGCCTTGACACATTTCCCGGAACATAGTAGTATACTAGAACAGTTGAATTGCGTGAGGAACGGAAATGGTACCCAGCGAGTAACCCGCCAAAGAGAGAGCGTTACCGGCTGAGAGCGCGCCCAGGGGGTAACTGGGGAATGTGTGTCCGGGAGCGCGGGGGATATGGATGCCCCACGGCTGGCCCCGTTACCGACCTTTGAGTGAGAAATGAGAGTGGAACCGCGATTTGTACCGCCTCTTATGCCGTCCGGCATGGGAGGCGTTTCTGTTTTTCAGGAGGTGTTTGGACTGACGCGGCTGTGCCATCCCTGAGACTGATCACGGCACCCTGGCGGTCTACCGCCCGGAGGAGTGGCTGGAGCGGGTGCAACCCTTTTTGGAGGAGACCCCGGTCAGCCGAACAGACTGGTGAACAGCAGACTCAGCAGAGACCAGATGACCAGGGCGGTGAGTGTGGCGAATACGACGGAAGTGAAGGTCAGGGCATCGCCCGGCACCGGAGAGGGGAGCTGGGGCGGCTCCGGCACCGCCCCATCCACCAACTGGACGGGAGCGCCCGCCCGACGGAATACCTCCAGCAGTGCAAGGGCCTCCTCCTCGGTGAGGCCCTCCCGCAGGGGAACCGGCTCCCGGCGCGCTTGCTCCAGCAGACGTATGCCCTGCTCCCTGGAGAGGCCCAGCTCCTTCATGAGGGCGCGGAGCGTTCTGCTGCGGGCATCCGGATAGGCGGGGCGGGCGGTGAGGCGGACGGTAAAGCGGTTGGGCCCTGTGATGGGGCGGAAGTCCGCATACGGTGCGGCGGAGGAGAGGGGATAGCCGCAGTGAATGCAGGCCGGAGCCCGGTCGGATACCTCTTTTCCGCACTCAGGACAGGAGATCAGGGCCATAAGATGCCTCCTTTTGTGTGAAAGCGTGTGGTTTCAGCCCCATACTAACAGAAATCCCCCTGAATTGCAACCGCAAAGCGCCTTGACACATTTCCCGGAACGTGGTAGTATACTAGAACAGTTGAATCGCGTGAGGAACGGAAATAGTACCCAGCGAGTACCCGCCAGAGAGGGAGCGTCACCGGCTGAGAGCGCGCCCAGGGGGTAACTGGGGAATGTGCGTCCGGGAGCGCGGGGGATATGGATGCCCCCCGGCTGGCCCCGTTACCGGCCTTTGAGTGAGAAATGAGAGTGGAACCGCGATTTGTACCGCCTCTTATGCCGTCCGGCATGGGAGGCGTTTCTGTTTTTCAGGAGGTGTTTGGACTGACGCGGCTAGGCGAGACCCTGCGGGCCTATCAGGCCCGCGACCCGGCGGCCCGGAGCCGGCTGGAGATTTTTCTGCTCTACCCGGGCGTGCACGCGCTCATCTACCACCGGATTGCCCACTTTCTCTACCGGCACCGGCTCTTCTTCCTGGCCCGGCTGGTGAGCCAGTGGAGCCGCTGCTGGACGGGAATTGAGATCCACCCCGGCGCGCAGATCGGCCGGCGGCTGGTTATCGACCACGGCATGGGCATCGTCATCGGCGAGACGGCCGAGATCGGCGACGACTGCCTGCTCTACCACGGGGTCACCCTGGGGGGCACCGGCAAGGACCACGGCAAGCGCCACCCCACCCTGGGGAACAATGTGATGGTGTCCGCCGGAGCCAAAGTGCTGGGCCCCTTCAAAGTAGGGGACAATTCCCGCATCGCGGCCAACGCGGTGGTGCTCAGCGAAATACCGCCGGAGGCCACCGCCGTGGGCGTCCCCGCCCGGGTGGTGCGCATCGCCGGGGAGAAGGTGGACTTCGCCGGGCAGGTGGACCAGATCCACGTGACCGACCCGGTGCAGAAGGAGCTTCAGGCGTTGAATTCCCGGCTGGAATGGCTGGAACAACTGATGGATGAACAGGCAAGGAGTAAGAATCTATGAAAATCTACAATTCCGCAACCCACACCAAGGAGGAGTTTGTCCCCCACGAGCCGGGCAAGGTGTCCATGTACACCTGCGGCCCCACAGTGTACCATTTTGCTCACATCGGCAATCTGCGCAGCTATATCATGGAGGACGTGCTGGAGAAGCTGCTCCGCTATGCGGGCTATGATGTCACCCGCGTCATGAACATCACCGACGTGGGACACCTGGCCTCCGACGCCGACACCGGCGAGGACAAGATGCTCAAGGGGGCCCAGCGGGAGCACAAGACCGTGATGGAGATCGCCCAATTTTATACCGATGCCTTCTTTGCCGACTGCAAGAAGCTGAACATCAAGTACCCCGACGTGGTGCAGCCCGCTACCGGCATGATCGGTGACTATATCAAGGTCATCTCCTCCCTCATTGACAGGGGCTACGCCTACTTCGCCGGCGGCAACGTCTACTTCGACACCTCCAAGCTGGAGAAGTATTATGTGTTCAACGACCACGACGAGGAGGATCTGGCCGTGGGCGTCCGTGAGGGCGTGGAGGAGGACGCCAACAAGCGCAACAAGAACGACTTTGTGCTGTGGTTCACCAAGTCCAAGTTCGAGGATCAGGCCCTCAAGTGGGACTCCCCCTGGGGCGTGGGCTACCCCGGCTGGCACATCGAGTGCTCCTGTATCTCCATGAAGTATCTGGGGGAGCACCTGGACATCCACTGCGGCGGCATCGACAACGCTTTCCCCCACCATACCAACGAGATCGCCCAGTCGGAGGCGTACCTGGGCCACCCCTGGTGCAAATACTGGGTGCATATCCACCACCTGAACACCAACTCTGGCAAGATGAGCAAGTCCAAGGGGGAGTTCCTCACCGTCTCCCTGCTGGAGGAGAAGGGGTATGATCCGCTGGTGTACCGCTTCTTCTGCCTCCAGTCCCACTACCGCAAGGGGCTGGTGTTCTCCTGGGAGAACCTGGACAACGCCAAGGCCGCCTATGACAAGCTGGTGGCCCGTGTAGCCGCCCTGAGCGGTGAGGGAACTGTGGACGAGGGGGCCGTGGAGCGGTTCAAGAACGACTTCCTTGAGGCGGTGGGCAACGATCTCAACACCTCTCTGGGGGTCACCGCCCTGTACGATGTGCTCAAGGCCGGCGTGAACGACGCCACCAAGCGGGCGACGCTGGACAGCTTCGACCAGGTCCTGGGCCTGGAGCTGCTGTCCCACGCCGACGCCCTCAAGGCCCAGCAGGCCGCCCCCGTGGAGGGCGCGGAGGAGATCGAGGCCCTGATCGCCAAGCGCCTGGAGGCCAAGCGCGCCAAGAACTGGGCCGAGGCCGACGCCATCCGCGACCAGCTCCGCGCCATGGGTGTGGAGATCAAGGACGGCAAGGACGGCACCACCTGGACGCGGATCTAAGCCATCAAAGGGAGGAGACCGGAAAACGGTCTCCTCTTTGCTTCGCTTCGTGTTTACACATGCGCCGAAGGGACTTCCCTTGCCAAACAGGCGGAATATCGGTAAAATAGAACCACTATAGCGGATTCAAGCGCGGAAAAAGGGGGGAGAAGGACGGAGAGGCAGACACAGAACGACTTTTCCAGGGGGAGCATGGCGCGGAACATCCTTCAGATGGCGCTTCCCATGACGGTGGCGCAGCTCATCAACATCCTTTATAATATTGTAGACCGCATGTACCTGGGCCGGTTGCCGGGGCACCTGTCCCTGACCGGGCTGGGGCTGTGCCTGCCCATCATTTCCATCCTCATGGGCTTTGCCAACCTGTGCGGCATGGGGGGCGCGCCCCTGTGCTCCATTCACCGGGGCAAGGGAGAGAACGAGGAGGCCGAGCGGATTTTAGGCAACTCCTTTACCCTCCTGCTCCTGTTTGGCGGGGGACTGACGGTGTTCTGCCTGGCCTTCCGGAGGCCCATCCTCTATCTCTTTGGGGCCAGCGACCTGACCTTCCCCTACGCCAACGACTACCTGACCATCTATCTGCTGGGCACCCTCTTTGTGATGATCGGCCTGGGCATGAACCCCTTTATCAACGCCCAAGGCTTCAGCCGCATGGGGATGATGACGGTGGCCCTGGGGGCGGCGGTGAACATCGTGCTGGATCCCATCTTCATCTTTGCCCTGGATATGGGGGTGCGGGGGGCGGCCCTGGCCACGGTGCTCGCCCAGGGCTGTTCCGCCCTGTGGGTGCTGAAGTTCCTCACTGGACGGCGGGCGCTCCTCCGGCTGCGGTGGAACACCCTGCGGCTCCAGGCGGCGCGAGTACGTCGGATCCTCGCCCTGGGCACCTCCGGCTTTGTCATGTCCATGACCAACAGCCTGGTGCAGGTGCTGTGCAACGCCTCCCTTCAGCACTACGGAGGCGACCTTTACGTGGGGGTGATGACCGTCATCAACTCCATCCGGGAGGTGGTGTCCATGCCGGTGCAGGGCATCACCAACGGCTGCCAGCCGGTGCTGGGCTACAACTACGGCGCGGGGGAGTACGAGCGGGTGCGCCGGGGGATCCGGTTCACCACGGTGCTTACGGTGGGCTACTCCGTGGCGGCGTGGGCGCTGGTTATGGCCGTGCCCGAGCTGCTCATCCGTATCTTTAACGACGAGCCGGAGCTGATCGCTGCGGGCATTCCGGCCTTCCGGCTCTATTTCGCCGCCTTCTTCTGTATGTCCTTCCAGTTCATCGGGCAGTCGGTGTTCGTGGGACTGGGGCGCTCCAGGAGCGCGGTGTTTTTCTCCCTGCTGCGCAAGGCCTTCATTGTGGCCCCGCTGACGCTCCTGCTGCCGGGGCTGGGCATGGGGGTGGACGGGGTTTTCGCGGCGGAGCCGGTCTCCAACGTGCTCGGCGGGCTGGCCTGCCTGCTCACCATGTATATCACGGTCTACCGGCGTCTGGGCCGGTAAGACCGGGGGCGGATTTCCCCAGAGGGAAATTCCGCCCTCTTTTTTTGCCCGGCCTGAGATATTTTCCGCCGCCCGCGGGTATTCTCAGTGAAAGGCCTTTCAAGAGACGACCGCAAGGAAGGGAGTACCCATGACAGAAGAGACATTCGAGCGGGTGGCCCGCACCTACGGGGACATGCTCTACCGGGTTGCTTACCACGCTCTGAAGAACCGGGCGGACGCGGAGGACGTGACCCAGACCGTCCTGCTCAAGCTCTACCAGCAGGGAGACCGCTTTGAGAGCGAGGAGCACCGGAAGCACTGGCTGCTGCGGGTGGCGGTGAACGAGAGCCGGCGCCTGCTGCGCTCCTTCTGGCGGAGCCGCGCCGTGCCGCTGGATGAGCAGTGGGACGCGCCGGTGTCCGATGACCCCGCCAAACGCGAGCTGTTCCAGGCCGTCATGGGCCTGGAGACCAAGTACCGCCTGACCATCTATCTGTATTACTACGAGGGCTGCTCCGTCAAGGAGGTCGCCGCGGCCCTTCATGCCAATCCGTCCACGGTGCAGACCTGGCTCCAGCGGGCCAGGGAGCGGCTGCGGAGGGAGCTGTCCGAAGAAGAGGAGGGAAAGGGCTATGTTTGAACCCAATCAATACCGTGAACTCTGCTCGGAGCTGCATGTATCCGAGGAAAAATTAGAGGAGGTTATCCAAATGACTGAGCAGGAAAAGAAGCGCAAGTTCCACCGTCCCATGCGTCTGGGCTTGGTGGCCGCCGCCGTGGCCGCCATGCTGGTGGTAACGGTGAGCGCCGCCAATTCCGAGGCGATTATGACCTATCTCACAAGTCTCCGCGACGCTGCGGTCGCCGGGGAGGCCTGGGCGGATTCCCCGGTGAATACGGAGGAGGGGACGGGAGGACTGTGCCTCCCGGAGGCGTCCCTGGAGGAGCGGGACGGCCGCACCATTCTGATTGTGGACGGAGTGGAGACCGATGTAACCCAGGCGCTGACCGACCAGGGGGAATACCTGTATGAGTGCGGCGAGGGGGAGGAACAGGCACAGGTACGGGTCTATTTGGACGAGCAGGGCGCGCCCCGGCTGATGACCAGCTTTTTCACAGCCGGAGAGGACGGCGGAACGGGGGCGGTTGTGGTTGTCCCGGCGGACGGGGAGGAGTAAGGAAACGCCCCCATAGAGCTGGATTGGCTCCTTGGTGCTCTCCGGATTGTTGACTCAAATAATCTTAAATGTCATACTGCTCCACGGAAAAAACCAGGCGGCCCAAGGAATTGGGCCGCCTGGTGCTATTCGTATTTTTGACTAATTTATTGTAGTATGGTATAATATTATCTCATTGAATTGCTCCGGGCGTGCCCGGGGACAGGAGGCTACCGCATGAAACTCATGGTCATTGACGGCAATTCCCTCATCAACCGGGCCTTTTACGGTATACGGATGCTTACCACCAAGGACGGGCAGCCCACCAACGCCGTCTATGGCTTTGTCAACATCCTGCTCAAGCTGCTGGACGAGGAGAAGCCCGACGCCCTGTGCGTCACATTCGACCGGAAGGCCCCCACCTTCCGCCACCTGGCCTACGAGGGCTACAAGGCGCAGCGGAAGGGGATGCCCGACGAGCTGGCCGCCCAGCTTCCCGTGCTCAAGGATGTGCTGGCCGCCATGAATATCCCCCGCTACGAGCTGGACGGCTGGGAGGCCGACGATCTGATCGGCACCATCGCCGCCAGGGATACCGCCGCCGGGTGGGAAACCGTGATCGTCACCGGCGACAAGGACTCCCTGCAGTTGGTCTCCGACGCCACCCGGGTCAAGCTGGTGTCCACCCGAATGGGGCAGACCACCACGAAGGAGATGACCCCGGAGACCTTCCGGGAGGCCTACGGCTTCGACCCCGTCCACATTGTGGACTTGAAGGCGCTGATGGGGGACACCAGCGACAACATTCCAGGCGTCAAGGGCATTGGGGAGAAGACTGCGATGGATCTGATCCAGCGCTACCAGAGCGTGGAGGCCATCTACGCCGACGTGGAGGGCGTGGAGGCCAAGCCCGCGGTCAAGAAAAAGCTGGCCGAGGGGGAAGAACAGGCCAGAATGTCCTATGATCTGGCCACCATCCGCTGCGACGCGCCCATCGACTTCTCCCCCGAGGACGCCCGGCGGCGGGAGCCGGACGGCCCTGCCCTGTACGAGCTGTTTCTGGCGTTGGAGTTCAACAAGCTCATCGACAAGATGGGGCTGAGCGGCGGCCCGGCGGCCGGACGGGCGGACAAGCCCGCCGCCGGGGCCGTCCGGCAGGAGCGCGTCACCGACCGGGTTCGCATGGAGGAGCTGGTGGAGCAGTGGCGGAGGGAGCCGTGGGTCGCGGTGCTGGCCCTGCCCTCTCTGGATGTGGTGGCGGTGGCTTGGGACGGCGGAGCCAGGGCTGCCCTGTGCGCGGCGGACCGGCTGGAGGGGTACAATGAGCTGCTGCGGGCCCTGTTCTCCGGGGAGATCCAAAAGGTGTCCCACAATGTCAAGGATCTGATGCACCTGCTGCTGGACGAGGGACTGAGCACCGACGGGTTCTGCTTTGACACCGCCCTGGCCGCCTATCTGCTCTCTCCCACCGACGGCAGCTACGAGCTGGAGAAGCTGGGTATCACCTATTTTAACCAGGAGTTCCCCAAGGCAAAGGAGTACCTGGCCCCCGACGCTTTCGGCCCCCTGGCCGACCCGGCGGGACCGGCGGAGGCCATGTGCGCCCACGCCGCCTTGGCGGCCGCGCTGTATCGTGCCCTCGCCCCCAAGCTGGAGGAGCTGGACATGCACGAGCTCTATTACGGGCTGGAGCTGCCCCTCTGTCCCGTGCTGGCGGAAATGGAACGGGCGGGCATGCTGGTGGACCGGAGGGCGCTGGCCGACTTCGGTATCCTGCTGGACGGGCGTATTCAGGCCGACGAGGCCCTCATCTACGAGCTGGCGGGGGAGGAGTTCAACATCAACTCCACCCAGCAGTTCGGCCGCATCCTGTTTGACAAGCTGGGCCTGCCCCCAGTGAAAAAGACCAAGACGGGCTACTCCACCAACGCCGACGTGCTGGAGAAGCTGCGGGACAAGCACCCCATTGTGGAGGCAGTGTTGGACTACCGGCAGTTGGCCAAGCTGAAATCCACCTATGTGGACGGGCTGACCAAGGTCATCGCCGCCGACGGACGCATCCACACCTCCTTCCAGAACACCGTCACCGCCACCGGGCGGCTGAGCTCCACCGAGCCCAACCTCCAGAACATCCCCGTCCGCACCGAGCTGGGGGCGGAGCTGCGCAAGATGTTTGTGGCCCCCGCGGGGAGGGTGCTGGTGGATGCGGACTACTCCCAGATTGAACTGCGCCTGCTGGCCCACATTGCGGGGGACGAGCACATGATTGCCGCCTTCCGCGCTGGGGAGGATATCCACACCGTCACCGCCTCCCAGGTGTTCGGCGTGCCCCCGGAGCAGGTGACCCACGAGATGCGCCGCCGGGCCAAGGCGGTGAACTTCGGCATCGTCTACGGCATCTCCGCCTTCTCCCTGAGCCAGGACATCGGCGTGAGCGTGGCGGAGGCCAAGGCGTATATGGAGGCCTACTTCGCCACCTTCCCAGGCGTCCGGACGTATATGGACGCCATTGTGGAGCGGGCCAGGGAGCAGGGCTATGTGGAGACGCTGTTCCACCGGCGGCGGGACCTGCCGGAGCTGAAGTCCTCCAACTTCAACCTCCGTTCCTTCGGGGAGCGAGTGGCCCTGAACATGCCCATCCAGGGCACCGCGGCGGACATCATGAAGCTGGCTATGGTGGCGGTGCGGAAACGCCTGCGGCAGGAACTGCCGGAGGC
>ERZ780150.1192-NODE-1192-length-17839-cov-4.565846_pt1 | contig 17839 bp, 15 predicted proteins | sample MGYA00511019_ERZ780150 | MGnify/ENA primary metagenome ERZ780150 (study PRJEB29588, sample SAMEA2151633) | human gut metagenome | biome: human gut; feature: human-associated habitat; material: faeces | place: Denmark | collected 2008/2010 ...
AGTGGGGCCTCCCGACTGCCCGATGATGCAGGCTCCTCTCAATTCACTCATGAATCGTACCTCCCTGACCGTAGTTTAGTTTGGTGAACCTAGCGGTTTTTGCGTAAATATCATAGCACGTCCTCTTGCAATTGGCAATGAAAACTGATAGAATCATGTGGCAAATAAACGAAGGAGATGAGCCCTCTATGCCACTGGTTACCACGAAGGAAATGTTCCGAAAGGCCTATGACGGCGGTTACGCCATCGGTGCGTTCAATGTAAACAATATGGAGATTGTTCAGGGCATCACGGAGGCGGCCAGAGAGGTTCGCGCCCCCATGATTCTCCAGGTGTCGAAGGGCGCCCGCGCCTATGCCAACCACACCTATTTAGTCAAGCTGGTGGAGGCGGCGGTCATTGAGTGCCCCGAGATCCCCATTGCCCTGCACCTGGATCACGGCCCGGATTTTGAAACCTGCAAGTCCTGCATTGACGGCGGCTTCACCTCCGTGATGATCGACGCCTCCTCCAAGCCCTTTGCCGAGAACATCGAGATCACCCGCAAGGTGGTCGAGTACGCCCACGACCACGGCGTGGTGGTGGAGGCCGAGCTGGGCGCGCTGGCCGGCATTGAGGACGACGTGCAGGTCTCCGCCGAGGAGTCCCACTACACCCATCCCGAAGAGGTGGAGGAGTTCGTCTCCAAGACCGGCTGCGACTCCCTGGCCATTGCTATCGGCACCAGCCATGGCGCCTACAAGTTCACCGCCGACCAGTGCACCCGCAACGAGAAGGGCGAATTGGTACCCCCGCCTCTGCGCTTCGACATTCTGGACGAGGTCTCCAAGCGCCTGCCTGGATTCCCCATCGTGCTCCACGGCTCCTCCTCTGTCCCCCAGGAGTACGTAAAGATGATCAATGAAAACGGCGGCAAGATGCCCGATGCCGTGGGTATTCCTGAGGAGCAGCTCCGCCAGGCTGCCCGTCTGGCCGTGTGCAAGATCAACATCGACTCTGATCTGCGCCTGGCCATGACCGGCACCATCCGCCAGTTCTTTGCCGAGCACCCCGACAAGTTCGACCCCCGCGAGTATCTGAAGCCCGCCCGGGCCAACATCAAGGAGATGGTCAAGCACAAGCTCATCCATGTGCTGGGCTGCGACGGCAAGGCGTAACATCTGCCCGGAAGCGGGGAGAGGAGAAATTCTCTCCCCGCTCTTTTCTTCTGGTTTAATCGCCCGGTTCCGCCGTAGGACAGGCTAAAAAAGCATTTGTGTGCGCGGTCAATTGCGCACGCAAATGCTTTTTTAAGGCAGAGGGCACCAAGCGACGCGTCCTCTTAAAAATAGTCGGAGATATAGGGTGCTTGCTGCTCAATGGTATCCTCCAGCATATCGATGGTGGCTTCGTCAGCGTTCAGGCGCCCTATCTTGGCCAGGTAGTCCGGGCGCTTATATCCCATCAGCATGGTGGTCATCGTCTGAATACTGATCTGGTCGGCGCACGGTTCCGCAATCCGCTCCCCCGCCCCTGGCCGTTTGGGGAGATGCACAGCCGAAACGCGCCCTGGTTACACTCCAAATCGGATCGGTCAGGGTAAAGCGCCACTCACGCTCCATGGAGTCCGCCTTAAAGGGGTAGTCCGCCACAAATGCCGTCCACTTGCTTTCTTAAGAAATATAGGGTTGTTTAACCACCTGCCCGTCCGACACCATGATCTCTCCGCCGGCCAGTACCGTGTGGATGTTCCAGTCCCGGTCCACCAGCAGCACATCCGCATCCGCTCCCACTGTTAGGCGGCCCTTGCGTGAGAGGCAGAGCCCATCGGCCACATTCTGCGTCAGAAGACGGATGGCCCGTTCGGGCGGGACTCGGTGCTCCCGCACCAGACAGCGGATGGTGGGGAGGAGGTTGTCCATCTTGCCCACCCCCATGCCTAGCATGGTACAGTGATCCTCCGACCATCGCGGCATGCTCCCTCCGGCGTCGGAGCTGATGGTAATGCGTTCCAGCGGCGCCTCCTCCATGGTGCGCAGCACAGGCAGGGCGCACTTTTCTGGGTCGGCATTGGCAGTAAAGTCCACCATCCCGCCCTTCCGGGCAAACGCCGCGGCCTCGCTCTGCCAACGGCTCATGTGGGTGGGACGGAAGTGCCAGATGGGCAGATCCGTGGCCTCCAGCAAGTCATAGACCAGGCCGAGTCCCCGTTTTCCGCTGCCCATATGGATGTGTACCACACCGGGCTTTCCGGCGGTCAGGGCCCCTAGCCGCACCTGACAGGCCATATGGATGAACTGCTCAAGCGTGGGGTGGCCGCCCCGGTGGTCCGACAGTGCCACCTTGACGCCCAGAACCTCTGAGAGGTAGGTCACATCATCCTTCAGGGAGCCGGTGACAGTAGGGGAGGGGATGTCATACGCCCCTGTCAGGCAATAGGCCGTGAGCCCCTCCTCATTCAGCGCCTTGGTCTTGGCCAGCAGGGCCTTTGGGCTGCGGGTGGCGCTGTCAGTGCCCAGCAGTCCCACCGCCGTGGTGACACCCGCGGTAGTAAAATCCGTGAGGGACAGCTCTGGCACACGGCTGCGGAAGCCGCACTCTCCGCCGCCGCCGGTAAAGTGGACGTGCTGATCCACCAGGCCCGGAAAGGCCGTCAGGCCGCTTCCGTCCAGCACGGCCACGCCGGGCAGGTTGGGGGCTAGCCCCCGGCCGACGGCAGCGACCCGCCCGCCGCACAGAAAGAGGTCGCAGATCCCTTTGGGATCTGGATCGTACAGTTGTACTGATTTCAGCAATACCGTCTTGATTTCGTTTCCCATCCTATCGACACCCCATCTTAATAAGCATCCACGACGACCCAATCCTCCGGCGACAGGCCGGAGCGGATCTCGGTCACGCCGTCCCCGGACAGTCCGGTCTCCACCGGCACCTCCACCGGCTCCCGCGCGCCGTCCCGCAGCACGCGGACCACACCGCCTGTCACCGCCTCAGAGGGAACGCTCATGCAGTCCTCGCTCTGGGCCACCAGGATCTCCACCGTGACGTTCATCCCGGCCTTCAGCTCTTCGGTACGGGTCAGGCTGATCTCTACGCTGTAGTCCGTCACCCCGCCGGAGGACACGCCGGTGTCATCCATACGGCTTACAACCCCGTCGTAATCCCGCGCCTCATGGGTCTGGCCGTCCGCAAAGGTGATCCGCGCCAGTTGGCCAACCCCCACCTGATTGATATACAGCTCATCAATCTCCACAGAGACACACAGGGAATCCGGCTGGGCTAGGGTGGCCAGGGAGGTGGCCGCCGCCGCGTAGTCGCCGGTCTTGAACGGGCGCTCCAGCACCGTGCCGTCCACGGGCGCCGTCACGGTGTAGTCCGCCCGCTTGGCCTCCAGTTGGGCCAGGTTGACCTGCGCCGATTCTACCGAGAGAGAGGCGTTGGTTACGGCGTTGGTCAGGCTGGCGTTCTCCAAGGTCATCACCGTCTGACCGGCAGTGACGGCGGTTCCCGCCTGGATGGGCAGAGAGGCCACCTGGCCGGACTGGGTGGCGTAGATGGACTGCTCCGTGGCGTTGGCCACTGTTCCGGCCTCCATACAGGCGGCGCCGCCCACCGAGGCCAGAGCCGCCGTCCCGCTCAGCACCGCGCCCGGATTGCGGAAGGCAAACTCCACATAGACGCCCTCCCGGCCGCCGGAGAGTGCCGTCGGTGTATCGTACACTCGTTCTACCGACCCGGTGACCGTGCCCGCCTGTCCCGGAAAGGTGATCGCCGCGGTATTGCCCGGGGCCATGGCCGCCGCGTCCTCCGCCGCGAAGGGCACCGTCAGGGTGAGGTTAGCGCTGTCCACCAGTGATGCGATGGCGGTTCCCGTATTCACATAGTCTCCCACGTGGACATAGACCTCCGTCACCGTCCCCGAGGCATGGGCGGGAACGGTCAGATCCGTACAGGCGTCCACCGCCTGGGCATAGGATGCCTGCGCGCTGTTCAGGGACAGGCGGGCTTGGGTGATCTGATCCTCCAGAGCGCCGGAGTCCAGCACATAGAGCACCTGTCCGGCCGTAACCGTGTCCCCCTCCTCGATGGAACAGGAGAGGATCTTGGCGCTGACGGTAGGGATGACGGAATACTCCTCCCGATAGCTCACCGTCCCTGTGCCCTCCACAAGCTGCTGCACCAGAGTCCCGGTCTCCGGATGCACACATTGGTATTCATCCACGCCGCCGGAGCAGCCGCTCAGCAGAAGCAGCACACCGGTCAGCGCAGCCGCACCCTGTTTCAATCGTTTCATTCCATCCACCTCTTTGTTATTCCACGCTCTTGAGCGCGCCCAGCATGTCGATCTCCCGCATTTTACGCCCGATCACCACGTTGACTGCCAATGCGAACAGGAGCGTCACCGCACAGGACAGGGCCAGAGAGGCCGGCCTGGTAGCCTCCATCAGAGGCATGGTGGTGATGGAGGCCAGGATCATGCGGTTCAGGGAAACCCCCAGCGGGATGCCCAGGAGAATCCCACACACGGCGAAAATGATGTTTTCGCTCAACTGAAGGGTCTTGATCTCCTTCTCATAAAAGCCCAGCACCATCAAGGTCGCCAGACTGCGGAGCTGCTCAAAGAAGCTCATGATACCGAGATTGTAAATGACGATGCAGGCCAGCCCGCCGCCGAACAGGATCAGGATATAGACCACCATGGACATGCTGCTCAGCCGCTCCACCGCGGCGGCTGTGGCGGCCTGACGGGTCTGCCATGCGTCCACGAAGTCATAGTCCCCCAGCCGCTCGGCCAGCGCCTCCGGCCCATCGCTGGTGAGGTAGGCGGCCGTGGGCGTGTAAGCCAGGCCCAGGCCCCGCCACAGGCTGCGGCTCAGGCAGACCCCGCTGACACAGCGGTTGACCTCCGCCACAGGCACGGAGTAATACCGGCTGTCCCCGGCAAACCGGAGCGTCACCCGGTCGCCGGCCCGCAGTCCCAGCTCATTCGCCAGGGACTCCTCCAGCACCAGCCCGTTCCCCGGAAGGGTGAGCGCGCCCTCGGCATAGGGGTCATACCGCTTCAGCGAGACCTGATCCTCCGTCACTGTGAGCGCCGCCGTGGCCCGCTGCGAGTCCGTGTAGAGCCAGCAGGCGGTGCTCATCTCCAGCTCCGCCTCCGTTACACCCACGTCATTGGCACGCCGCCGGTACTGCCCCTCAGTCACCGACGTGCTCAGATCCACCATGAGGTCGTAGCGGTTCTGCCGCTCGGCCAGCGCGTCCGAGTAGGCCTGAATGGAGTCCCGCAGAGCAAAGGCCAGAAAGACCAGCGCCATACAGAAGGCGATACCGAAGATACAGGTGGCCATACGCACTTTGTTGCGGAGGGTATTGCGGATGATGTACTTCTGATTAAAGCCCAGCCGATGCCAGACCGGGCCGAGCCGCTCCAGCGCCACGGGCTTCGTGCTCCTGGGCGGCTTGGGCCGCATACACTGGGCCGGGGTCTCCTTCAGCAGCGAGCGGGCCACCAGCCAGGCGCTCCCGATGCAGCACAGGGCGGTCAGCCCCAGAGCCCGCCCCCAGGCGGCAAAGTCGTGTACCACCGTATAGGGCGGCAGATCACACCCGATGGCGATGGTGGAAACGATCAGGGCGGACACATACCGCCCCAGCCATGCGCCCACCGGGAACCCTACCACGACCACCAGGAGGGCATGGAGCAGATAATAGCACATGATTTTGGCGTCAGAGTACCCCAGCGCCTTGAAGGTTCCGATATCCGAGCGGGCGTTCTCGATCAGCCGGTTCATGGTGCTCACCATCATCAGCACCGCGCACAGGAAAAAGAGCACCGGGAAAATGTTGAGTATGGGCGCCAGATTGTCCCGCATCTCCAGCAGATAGTAGGCCTGGGTATTGTCCTCCAGTGACAGGATGTTCACGACCCGGTCCCCCAGGGCCGCGTCCACCGCCAGCCGGAGCCGCGCCGCAGAGAGGCTTCCGTCGGTGGTGATGCAGATCTGATTGTAGCGGTTTGCCCCCATCAGCTCCTGCAAAAGCGTCTCATTTCCATAGGCAAAGGCATAGTGGGTCAAATCCGGGGCCGGCGTTGTGGTATTCACATAGTAGAGGCACTCCGGGTCTTTGACCAGTCCGCTGATCCGTACCCGCAGGTACCGGCCGGTTCCCGTCAGTGTCAACTCGTACCAGTCCCCGGGATGGAGCCCCCGGGCCCCTGCCAGCGTATCGCTGAGCACGATCTCCCGGCTGCTCTCCGGCAGGCGGCCCTCCACCACATAGGGCGTGTTGATGGCGTAGTCCCCGGGGACGGCATAGAGCTGGAGCGTCACACCGCTGTCGTGGCGCTCCTCCGCGTCCAGAACTACCCGGGGCTGCACCCCGGTCACCCCTGCGATGCCCTCCAGCGTCCGGCAGTCCCCCTGGTCCAGATTGACGCCTGTGAGCCAGTAGTCCGCCACATTCTGCCCCTCCAGATAGGAGGCGGAGATGCGCTCTATATTGGTGAGGATGCCGCTGAGGGCGGTATAGACCATCACCGCGATCATGGTGATGATGCTGACCGAGATCAGGCGGGAGGCCGTGCGGCGCAGATCCCGCACAAAGTTTTTCCAGATCATCCTACCACTCCAGCTCCTGCACAGGCACCGGACTCGGATTCTCCTCAAAAGATTCGATTTTTCCGCTTTTCATCCGAATGAGCACGTCCGCCGTCGGCGCCAGCGCCCCGTTGTGGGTGACCACCACCACGGTCTTCCGGCTCTTTTTGCACAGATCGTACAGCAGGGCCAGAATAGCCTTTCCGGTTTGGTAGTCCAGCGCCCCAGTGGGTTCGTCGCAGAGCAGGACATCGGGATTCTTGGCCAGCGCACGGGCGATGGCGCCGCGCTGCTGCTCTCCGCCGGAGCACTGGGCTGGGAAGTTGTTCAGCCGGTCTCCCAGCCCTACCATGGCCAGCACCTGCCGGGAGTCCAGAGGATTCTTACAGATCTGGCTGGCCAGCTCCACGTTCTCCAGCACCGTCAGATTGGGCATCAGGTTGTAGAACTGAAAGACAAAGCCGATGCTCTCCCGGCGGTACTCCGTAAGCTGACGCTTGTTGAAGCCGGAGATCTCCCTGCCGTTGACCGTCACCCGGCCGGAGGTGGGGGAGTCCATGCCGCCCAAGATGTTGAGTACCGTAGATTTGCCCGCGCCGCTGGCCCCCAAAATGATGGTGTATTTCCCCTCCGGTATGGTAAAGCTGATGTCGTCTACCGCCCGAATGGTTGTCCTTCCCATGGTGTACTCCCGCACCACATGTTCCAATTGGACCCCTGCCATACGCGCCCACTCCATTATCGCTATAGTGAATTTGACGAAATTCTTCCGCTTCTCTTTATTTTTTTCTTCTATATTAGATCATAGCGCCAAGCGGCAAAAAACGCAAGCCCAGTGGCGACAGGAAAAGCCCCCGCACGAAAGCTGTGCGGGGGCTCTGATGGGTTTATTTGTCAAACGCCGGGTTGGTAAAGTAGATGTTTTTCTGGTCCATCTTCTCCTTGGCCAGACGCACCGCCTCGCCGAAGCGCTGGAAGTGAACGATCTCCCGCTCACGCAGGAAGCGGATGACGTTGTTGACATCCGGATCGTCGGACATGCGCAGGATGTTGTCGTAGGTAACCCGGGCCTTCTGCTCGGCGGCCATGTCCTCGGACAGGTCGCAGATCACATCGCCCTTGACCGCCATGGAAGCGGCGTTCCAGGGGAAGCCGGAGGCGGCGGTGGGGTAGACGCCGGTGGTGTGGTCGACGAAATAGGGCGCAAAGCCGCCCTCCCGCACCTGCTCATCGTTCAGATTGCGGGTCAGTTGATGGACGATGGCGCCGATCATCTCCAGATGCCCCAGCTCCTCGGTGCCGATATCGGTCAGCAGGCCCTTGAGCTCGGGGTAGGGCATGGAATAGCGCTGGCTCAAATAACGCAGGGAGGCGCCCAACTCGCCGTCCGGCCCGCCGTACTGACTGATGATGAAGGAGGCCAGCTTGGGGTTGCAGTTGGCGATCTTGACCGGATACTGCAGCTTCTTCTCGTAAATAAACATTTACTTCATGCCTCCTTCCTGATAGTTCCAGGGCCAGGGCTCACTCAGCCAGGCGGCCCATGTCTTCGCGTTGGCAGTGGCCATTTGAGTGACCGGCCCGTTCATGGCCTCGTATTTCTCCCGGGCCTCTTTTTCCATTGCGGCATACTGCTTATAGAGCTCAAAGGCCTCCGCGTCGCCCTGGTGGGTGTCCAGGTAGAGACCCAGCTCCACCAGAACAAACTCCAGGGCCTGGAGCTCCGCCAGCGCGCCGCCCATCACCTTTGCCGCGTCCGGCTTGACGCGGAAGGGGAGGTTCAGGCCGGGGAAAAGCGTACCGTTATTCAGCGCATCCTGCTGGGAGTAGCGCTTGGGATTGGTCTGCTGGAAGGGGACATACGGGACCGCCAGCGGGGCGCACTCAGGCATGGTACCGCAGGCGTCTCCGCAGGTATTCGGCATATTGTTGTCGGGATACAAACGCAGTTCCTCCTTATATAGATTGAAGAGGGAAGGGGGGAGGCGGCTCCCACCAGCCCCCTTCGTCACATTCTATGCAGGGAGAGAAAAAGGGAACCCGCCCACATCGGCCCGAACGCGGGCGATGGAGCGGGTTTTGAAATCAGGCGGCGGCCGACAGCCGGTTTTTCCGCCTTGCGCTGTATCTTATTTTAATTTTACCTTTGCCACCAGACGCCGCACCGGCCCAGGCTGTCCCAGCGCCACACGGGGGGCGTGGAGATCCTGGGGCCAGACGATGTAGAAGGTACCCGGCCGGATGGTGAGCGTGTCCCACTCGGCCGTATAAAACTGGATGTCGCCCTTCGGATCGTACTCGCTCAGTGCGTGGAGCTCTGCGTCGGGCAGGGCGTAGCCCGCCCCCTCCATGCCGGAGAGCAGGTATTGAATGTCCGCATAGTTCTGGTGGCACTCCAGCTTGCACGCCTCAGGCGGCAGCGTGTCCACCTCAAAGAGCGTTGCAAACACATTGTCCCCGTCGATGTCCACCCGCTGGCCGGGCGTCAATGCGCCAGCGTCCGCCGACGCCAGCCACTCCAATGCCGTCCGGAACCGTTCCCCCAGACCATAGTAGAGGGACGCATGCTCGATTTTGTCAACGACCATAGAAAGCACCTCCATTGTTTCCTGCCTTTATCCTATCGCGTCTGCACGCAAAAGGCAACAAAAATTTATGAGGTGTGTTATAATAAAAAATACCCTCTCATACCGTGTGTGAGAGGGGGCGTTTGATATGCAGAAAATCGGAAGCTGGGTCCTGCTGGCCGCGTTGGCCGTCGGTACGGTCTATTTTTTCTGGTTCTGGCCGGGCCGGGCTGCTTTGGCGGCCTTTTCTCCCGTCCGCAGCGGCGGGCAGACCCTGGTTCTGGATGCAGGTCACGGCGGGGAGGATGGAGGCGCGGTCTCGCTCTCCGGTGTGCCGGAGAGCGGAATCAATCTGGCCATTGTGCAGAAGCTGGATCAGCTTCTGGGATTGTACGGCGAGGCGCCGCTTCTGCTGCGCAGTGAGGATATCTCCCTCCATGATGACAGCGCGCAAACCCTCCGGGAGAAAAAAGTCTCCGACCTCCACAACCGTGTGGCCCGGATCGAGGAGACGGAGCATGCTGTCCTGCTCAGCGTACACCAGAATACCTTTCCGGACGGGAAGTACCACGGCGCTCAGGTGTTCTATTCCAACGGAGAGCTCAGTCAACCTCTGGCACAACTCACACAGGAGACACTGCGGGACGCACTGGACCCGGGCAACACCCGTGAGGCAAAGCCCATCCCGGACAGCGTCTATCTGATGAACCACATCACCTGTCCGGCGATCCTGGTGGAATGCGGCTTCCTGTCCAATGCAGAGGAAGATCTGCTGCTGCAATCCGGCGCCTATCAGACCAAGCTGGCCTCCGCCTTGGCCGCCTCCTGGCTGCAATGGCTGGACGAGGAGGGGAGAGGGGAAGGCTTTTCACTACAAAAGGGAGGCGTCGCCTCAGAATGAAAGCAAAAACACTGTTTTATTGTACCGAGTGCGGAAATGAAACCCCAAAGTGGTCCGGCCAATGTCCCGCCTGCCGGGCATGGAATACCCTTGTGGAGCGGCCGGCAGAGCCGAAAAAAAGGAGTGCGGCCGCCGCCTCTGTCGCTGGGGGCGGCCTGCGGGGAACCGGCAACCGGCCCAGGCCCATGCGCGAGGTGGAAACCACCCACGAGCTCCGCTTTGAAACCGGGATGAATGAGCTGGACCGGGTGCTGGGCGGGGGAGCGGTGAAGGGCTCTCTGGTGCTGGTGGGGGGTGCCCCCGGCATCGGCAAGTCCACCCTGATGCTCCAGATCTGCGACAACCTGTGCCGTTTTGCCTCTGTGCTCTATGTCTCCGGGGAGGAGTCGGAGCGGCAGATCAAGCTGCGGGCGGAGCGGCTCCATGTCCGTGGAGAGGGAATGTACCTTCTGGCTGAGACCAACCTGGAGGATGTGCTGGAGTCGGTCAACGAGCTGAAGCCAGACGTGCTAATTGTGGACTCCATCCAGACCCTCTACAACGGGGATCTGACCACCGCTCCCGGCAGCGTGGGACAGGTAAAGGACTGTACTATGGCGCTGATGCAGTTGGCGAAGGGGCAGGGGATCACCGTCTTTGTCATCGGACACGTCAATAAGGAGGGGTCTATCGCAGGCCCCAAGGTGCTGGAGCACATGGTGGACTGCGTGCTCTATTTCGAAGGTGAGCAGCAGAACTCCTACCGCATTCTGCGCGCGGCAAAGAACCGTTTCGGCGCCACCAATGAGATCGGCGTCTTTGAGATGGAGGACTCCGGCCTGAGCGAAGTGCCCAATCCATCAGAGATGCTGCTCTCGGGACGGCCTCAGGACACCCCTGGCACCTGCGTCACCTGCGTCATGGAGGGAGTGCGGCCTGTTTTGGCCGAGGTACAGGCCCTGCTGGCGCCCACCAGCTTCAATGTACCGCGCAGGATTTTTTCATCCTCCCAGGTCACCTTGTAGCAGACCGCGCAGGGGGTATCCGGGGAAAGGCCGCCCGCCAGAAGCTCTTCCCTTACCTGCTTTAAAAGTCCTGTGCTCAGGAAAAGGACAAGAGTGCTTCCATGGGCTGCCAGGCTTCTCAGCCGCTCCCTCTCCGGCACCGGGGTACGTCCCTCCATCCGGGTGATGATCACCGTCTGAGAGACGCCGGGAAGCGTATACTCCGCCTGCAGAGAGGCCGCAGCGCCGCAAAAGCTGCTGACGCCGGGACAGACCTCAAAGGCTATGCCGGCTTCCTCCAGCCGATCCATCTGTTCCCGGATGGCTCCATACAGGCTGGGATCCCCGGTGTGCAGGCGGACGATGGTTTTTCCTTCCCGTTCGCCCTGCACCATGACCTCCACCACTTCCTCCAGCGTCATGACGGCGCTGTTGTAAATCAGACAGCACGCAGGCGCCGCCTTCAGTAGCTGCGCATTCACCAGGGAGCCTGCATAAATAATAATATCCGCCCGTTTCAGCAGTTCCTGACCCCGGACTGTAATTAAATCCGGCGCTCCCGGACCTGCTCCCACAAAATATACCATATCCTTCTACCTCTCCATTGGTTTTCGCATCATTTTGTTCCCGGTTCCGTTTACTGCGGTTCCCGTCCGTATTCCTGCTGCAGCCGGGAAAGCAGGCCGTCCGCTCCGGGCGTTTTCCCCAGGATACCGAATTTATTGGAAAAAACCACCGCCTCTGTCTGTATGCTTCCGCCGGTGCGGTGTTCCAAATGGCCCGCTATTTTTTCCAGCAGGATCGCCATGGTTTCTTCAAAAGGGCCTTTTTCCCGAAGGATTTCCAGCGCCTCCTCCGTCGTATTGGAACGCAGCAGCGCCGCTGCCGTCCCTGCTTCGCCCCCGGCCAGAATCGCACAGGAAGCAAGGGTTTCCAGACGGGCATCCGCCCAGCGGGAATGGGTGTTCATTACGCCGGTTCCCAGCTTCACCAGCTTGCCGATATGCCCTACCAGGAGAACGCTATCAAAACCGGTTTCCACTGCCTTATCCAGAGCTTCCCCGATATAATTGCTGCATTTCACGCTTTTTTCCTGTTCCAGATGCAGCGCCTCCTTCAGAAAATCCATTCCGTAGTTTCCCGGGGTGAGAATGATTTTTTTCCATCCCTGCGCCGCCCTCTGCTTCATTTCCACTTCAATGGTGTCAAGCAGCGCCGCCTCGCTCATAGGCTCCACTATCCCCGTGGTTCCCAGGATGGAAAGCCCGCCCTCAATTCCCAGCCTGGGGTTGAAGGTTCTGCCGGCAAGCCTCACGCCCTCCGGTATGGAAATCAGGACACGGATGCCGCCGGTATAGCCGTACTGCGCGCAGATATCCTCCACCGCCCGGGTTATCATCCGCCGCGGCACCGTGTTGATGGCGGCCTCCCCCACCGGCTGATCCAGCCCGGGGAGCGTGACTCTGCCCACGCCTGTGCCGCCTTCCAGCCGGAAACCATTCTCTGCTTTTTCCACGGAAGCAAAAATAAGGATCCCGTTGGTAATATCCGGATCGTCCCCGCTGTCCTTTCGTATGGCGCAGGATACCCGTTCCTTTTCCTGTAAAATTTCTTCCACATCCAGAAGAAGCTTCTGGCCGGACGGCGTCACAAGCTCCACGTTTTCCGTCCTTTGCCCGCCAAGCAGCATTTGCGCCGCCGCCTTTGCGGCCGCTGCCGCGCAGGATCCAGTGGTATAGCCGCATCTTAGCTTCTTTCTGTTTTTATATACATATTGTTCCAGCAATGCCTTTCCCTTCTCCGTGCTCAGTTTGGCTCCGGACGGATAATAATCGTGGTAAAATAGCTGTTCTTTTCCTCCGCCGCTGCGGCAGAGGCCTGTACGAAGCGCTCTCCCGGCAGTCCGCAGTCGCTGGCAATCAGGGCGTCCTTTACCAGCCCGTTCTCGTGCAGGTACTTCCGTATCTTTCCCAGCTTACCGCCGCTTTTCATCAGCACCTTGGTGCCCTGAAGGGGGAGATAGCTTTCCAAATCCCCGCATCCTGCCGGGATTACCATTAACGGCTGGGTGCCGGAAACCAGAGGTTTTCCGGTTTTCGCCGCAATGTCGCAGAAGGAGGGAACCCCTGCGCATACTCTCACCGGGAAGCCCGCCTGCGCCGCTTTCCGGGCCACATAGGAAAAAGTGGAATAGATGGAAATATCCCCGATATTCAGCATTGCCACATTCAGCCCGTCCTTCAGGTACGCGGCAAGCTGTCCGGCAATTTTTTCATAATTATCTTCCAGCACCTGTCTGTCACGGGACATGGGGAAATCCGTATAAACGATCTGTTTTCCTGTTAAATCCGCCGCCTGCCTTGCAATGGAGAGCGCCAGGGTATTTTCCCCTTTGGTGCGGGGAACCGCCAGCACCGGGCATTCCTGTATGAGCCGGACGGCCTTCAGCGTAAGCAGCTCCGGATCCCCCGGCCCTACGCTCACTCCGTAAAGGACGCCCCGGCAGGCTTCCTCCAGCTGCTTCAAATGTCTTACATAAAGGCTCCTGATCTCCGGGTATTCCCCCATCCCTTTTACTATGCAGCGTACCTCAAAGCCTTTCCCCTCCAGGACGCTTTTCCAGCTGCCTTCCTGCGCGCCCGCCATATCCGTATGGGCATGGTCTCCTGCCACAAGCATCAGGGGTGTCAGCACCGCCCTTTTTAAACCGCTCTTTTCCAGCTGACTTGTCACGTCCTCCAGATCGTGCTTCGCTTCCACGGTTCCCAGGAATACATCCCCGCACTCCATCTGTGCCCACAGCTCCTGCAGCCTGGTATAAACCACATTATTTTCATGCTGGGAGCCATGTCCCATCAGGACCAGGGCTTCGCCCTCTTCTCTTGGAAAATGATTGGCATAAAAATCTGCAACTCTGTGCAGATCCTCCTCCGTATGCAATAGCGGCGCGCCGATGTCCATCCGTCGAAAGCTTCCGCGCAGGACCTCCGCCTGGGCGCACAGCTTTTCATACTCTTCTCCCGCCAGTAAATGGGTGGGCTGGATAAGAACCTCCCCGTCCCTGTTTCTGCATCCCCTTGCCCGTGCATCAAACTTTGATGTTCCGCCGCCAGTTCCCGCAGCGCGTCCTGCACATCCGGGATATGTACTCCCCGCTCTTCCCAGATCCGCATGATAACGGAACTGGTAAAGGCCCTTTTCACCGGCATTCCGGGAAAATTCTCCGCAAAATCCTCTTCCAGCGCCCCTATGGTCTGCCTGCAGCTGTCTTCATAGCTTGTGCCGAAGCTGACCGCCAAAATTCCTCTTTTTCTTATTTTCTCCAATGTCCTTCTCCATCCCCGTGAGCGACCGGAAGTTTTTTAAAAGCTGCTGTTAAGCACTTACAGCCGCGCAAAACAGCCATAAAAAAAGTACCGTTTTCTGCCGCCTCCACGCGCGCAAAAACCGGTACTAAAAAGCAGGCCTTTCATCCTTCTCAGATAAAAAAGCACTTCCTTTTGCACCCGGCCATCGCTCGTAACCGATGCATTCTTCATGAAGGGCAGGTCTTCTGGCTTCGGAGTCCTTACCGTATCTTTCCTTCCCGGTTTCCCAGTGGAGTTGCGTAACACCAAAATCCTCATGGATTTATGGATTACGGTTTCTGTAAGATACGGCTCGTCCGTTACAGCGGCGGGACCGCAGGGGAATTACACCCCTTTCCCTATTATCCCCGGAGCACGGCTGCTGCCGTCCGGGGCACCTCTTCATTTTCTCTTATTCCCGCCGGATGCCTGACATACAAAACTTCTGTCAGGCCGCCGCGGGGAAAATACCCGTGCTTCCAGGCATGCCGCATCTGCGGCCGGGTATTTCACTGCATTACTTCGTATTATATACGACTGCCGCCCATGCCGCAATCCTTTCTTTAAACTTTTTTCTTGTACTTTTTGCAACAGGGTACTGCTCAGACAAATTTTATGCCAAGCCCCTGTCTGATACAGGATAGATACCGTAAATGCTCCGGTGCCACCTGTCCGATGATATTCAGCCGCTCATCTGCGGGCAAATCCACACGGGCCGCCTCCAGCTCTCCCATATACCTCCGGTATTTTTCATTGGAAAGGCTGATGCTGCCGGCGGACCGTTCACAGATTCCTTCCGGCGGTATCTGTTGCCTGTACTGCCTGGATTCCTGGGAACGGAACACCAGATCGCTGGAATCCGGCCGGTCGTGGTGAATGATGTTTCGGACAAAAGAATATTCCGGACGTATTTTTGCCCGCAGCCGCACATAATTTTGACTCAGCGCAGCTATATCCTCCCAGTCTTTTTCCCAGACATCCACATCTCCTATGAGAACCGTACCACACATCCCTTCATAGAAAAGCTCCAGCATATTTAAAAGCACCTCGTCCCGCCGCCCCCGATGCTCCTCCACCGTAGGAAGCCCTTCCTGAAGCGGCCCCCGCAGCTCCTTATTCCCGGGCACAAAGCCCATGGTGTCAAAACCGAGACAGCGCAACCGCCGGTTTATTTCCCGTACGCTCTCCAGGGAAAGTGCGGTGAACTGCTTCGGATAAAAGTTATGACAGGCGGTAAAGCGGGTAAAATCCGCCCCGGCCGCCTTCCATGCCCGGATGTCTTCCTCCGTAATGGTGGAAGCGTTAAATACCACATGAAATTTTTCCGCAATGCGGACCGTTTCCTGTGGTGAAAAGCCGTAATCCAGACGGACATGGGTAATCCCGGTATTTTCCAGCTCCTCTATCCTGGAAACGCCGAGCTTTTCCAGCGTTTCCGGCCCCACATCCACAATCAGCTGCAGGCCTCCCTCAAAACAGCACTTCAGCATGCGCCGGATATTCTTTTTGTATTCCACCCCATTTTCCTCCGGGATATGGAGCGAAGTAAAGGCATATTTCACGCCGCAGGCCGACGCCTTACGGATTATTCCCTCATTTTTTGCCGCTCCGGTTGAAAAGTACAGCGAAATTCCTGTATTCATAATATTTCCCTTGCTCCAAATCTGTTCCCTGGCCGGGATTCCCATCAGTCTCCATATACTTCATTGATCCGGTCCTCATCCACGCCGAAAAAATAGGTCAGCAGAAAGCCGCCCGCATAAGCGATCGCGATGGATACCACAAAGCCCATCTGCTGCCCCGGCTGGACAATGAGAAGGCCGAACAGTCCGGATACTCCCTGGGAAATGGCGCCCAGATGGAACAGGGCTGCCGCCGCGCCGCCAAAGCCTGAACCAAGGCAGGCCGTCAGAAACGAACGGCCCAGCGGCAGGGTGACCGCATACATCATCGGCTCCCCGATTCCCAGAATTCCTACCGGGACGGAATCCCGGATGTAGCCCTTAAGCTTCTTGTTCTTCGTCCTTAAATACAGCGCAATGCCGGCGCCCACCTGACCGCCGCCCGCCATCATCAGAATGGGGAGCAGATAGTTGATTCCCTTCGTGGCGCCCTCCGGATCGTTGAGCAGCGCATGGATTGGCGTCAGCGCCTGATGCAGTCCCACGGACACAAGGGGAAGGAAGCCGGCGGAAAGGATATAACCGCCCACCACGCCCAGCTTTTCATATACGAAGGTAAGTACCGTGAAAATCCCGTTCGTCAGCATGGCGCCCACAGGCTGGATGATGAGAAGGACCGCAAGGCCGCCGATTATCAGCACAAGCAGCGGGCTGATAAAGGTATCGATGATATCCGGCATGATCCTGCGTATCTGTTTTTCCAGGAAAGCGAAGAAAACGCCTGCGATAAGCGCGGCTAGGAGTCCGCCCGCCGCCGGATTGAAAACAGCGTTGGTAAAGGGCAGCGTTATCTGTTTATCGTCAAAGGTGGCAAGAAGAGGCATTGCTGTATTGGCAATGGACATCGTGCCCGCAATTGCACCCAGCACGCCGGAGCCGCCGAATTCCTTTGCCGCATTAAAGCCCACCAGTATGGGAAGGTAGGCAAACAGCGCCCAGCCCATGGTCCTGATACATTCATACCACCACAGCCCGGACAGCGCGCCGTCCGTGGAGACATTGATAACATTGCAGATGCCGTTGATCAGGCCGGCGGCTATGATGCCGGGCAGCAGCGCCACAAAGATATTGGCAATCTTCTTTAAAAAACGCTGTACCGGTTTGTCATGCTTTGCCTTCTGTTTTTCTTTGTTTTCCCGGGTCAGATCCGACACGTTTTCCTTTTTTGCAGGCGCCGCGTCCGGATCCTCCGCCACGCCCTTGGCCAGTCCGGTCAGCTGGTAAAATTCTTCCAGCACCTTATTCACCTTCCCCGGCCCGAACACGATCTGCAGGGTATTGCTCTCCACAACTCCAAGAACGCCCTCCACCTTTTTGACGCCTGCCAGATCCACCCTGGACATATCCCGGATGCCCACGCGCAGCCTTGTCATGCACGCGGCATTGGAGGATATATTTTCTTTGCCGCCCAGCTTTTCCAGCAGCTGTATGCTGATTTGTCTGTAATCCATTTGCCAGCCTCCTTTTCTCAGCTTTTACTCATTTTAAGGTACTCGTTTTAAGGGCTTCCCTGATTTTGCCGTGGGCAGCCTCCAGCTTACTGGCGGCTTCCGAAGCGCTGCAGTGAAGGAGAAGCATTGTGATCGCAGTTTTCACATGTCCCTTTGCCTGCTTCAGCGCTTCCTCCGCTTCTTCCCTTGTGCATCCTGTGGCCGTCATTGTGATGTTTTGCGCGCGCACCACCAGCTTTTCATTGCTCTGCTTCACATCCACCATCAGGTTTTCATAGGCTTTTCCCACGCCGACCATACTTCCGGTGGAAATCATATTCAGCAGCATCT
>ERZ780150.1196-NODE-1196-length-17805-cov-2.842930_pt1 | contig 17805 bp, 10 predicted proteins | sample MGYA00511019_ERZ780150 | MGnify/ENA primary metagenome ERZ780150 (study PRJEB29588, sample SAMEA2151633) | human gut metagenome | biome: human gut; feature: human-associated habitat; material: faeces | place: Denmark | collected 2008/2010 ...
ACATTGATGCGAATGCCAACATCGAGCGCAGCATTATCGGCGAGGGCACGGAGATCCACGGGGACGTGATCAACTCCGTCATCGGCGCGGGAGTTACCATCGGCAAAGGGGCCGTGGTGCGCGACTCCATTGTCATGCAGGGAACCGTGATCGGCGCGGGTTCTGAGATTAACAAGGCCATCATCGCGGAGAACGTACATATCGGTTCCGGCGTGAAAGCGGGCGTGGGTGATTACGCGCCCAGCACATACGATCAGAAGGTTTATCAGTTCGACCTGGTGACCATCGGCGAGAATTCCGTAATTCCGGACGGCGTGCAGGTCGGCAAGAATACAGCGATAGCAGGCGAGACAACCGTAGGCGATTATCCTGACGGATTACTGGCAAGCGGAAATTACATTATAAAGGCAGGTGGCGCGAGATGAGAGCAATCGGTATCGTTTTAGCAGGTGGTAACAGCAAGAGGATGAGGGAACTCTCAAACAAGAGAGCAGTCGCTGCCATGCCGGTTGCAGGAAGCTACCGCAGCATTGACTTTGCACTCAGCAACATGACAAACTCCCACATCCAGAACGTGGCAGTTTTTACACAGTATAATTCCAGGTCCCTGAATCTGCACTTAAGTTCCTCCAAGTGGTGGGATTTCGGACGTAAACAGGGCGGACTCTTTGTATTTACCCCATCCATCACACCGGAGAACGGCGACTGGTACAGGGGAACAGCGGACGCATTATACCAGAACCTTACATTCTTAAAAAACAGCCATGAGCCATATGTGGTCATAGCGGCAGGCGACGGCGTATACAAGCTGGATTATAATAAGGTCCTGGAGTATCACATTGAGAAAAAGGCAGACATCACCGTTGTCTGCAAGGACATGGAAGAGGGCACGGATGTGACCCGGTTCGGCTGTGTGAAGCTGAATGATGACGGCCGTATCACGGACTTCGAGGAGAAGCCCATGGCATCTGACGCCACCACCATTTCCTGCGGAATCTATGTCATCCGCAGAAGGCAGCTCATAGAGCTGCTGGAGCGCTGCGCGGACTGGTGCGGGGTGCACGGGCTGAGCATAATTCTCGACCTGCATAAGACGATGGGATTTTCGTTCGACAAGGGCGAGCAGGAATCCGGGTTCTTTGAGGATCAGCGCTATCAGGATATTTTCGTGAACCTCTGGAGCCACATCGCGAAGCGCTTCGGCAATCGTAACTACGTTGCTTTCGAACTTCTCAACGAGATAACCGAGCGCCGTTTCGCGGAAATATGGAATCGCATCGCAGCGCGCACGATAACCGAAATTCGCAGGTACGCTCCGGATAATTTCGTGCTCATCGGCGGCATTTATCAGAACAGTATTTTCGGTCTGACGCTGCTTGACAAGCCGTGCGACGATCATATCGTGTTCAGCTTCCACTACTACAATCCGCTGGTGTTCACTCATCAGAAAGCGCACTGGATAGATAAAATGACGGACGAGTGCGAAATAAGCTATCCCGGTCCGACAAAGGAATATTATGAAAAATCCCTTAAATTCATCGGTCCGGACCTCGCGCAGGCTTACGAAAATTACCCAATTGATATCGTAGACCGCCGTTTCATGGAAGCGGAAATGCAGGTCGCCGCCGATGTCGGCAAGAAAATGAACGTCCCGGTGTACTGTGGAGAGTACGGCGTTATCGACACGGTTGGCGGCGCTGACCTGCTCCGCTGGTACGATGATATCCACGCTGCGTTCGACAAATTCGGTTTCGGCCGTGCTGCGTGGAACTACAAGGAAAAGGATTTCGGAATAGTTGACGAGTGCCGCGCGGATATCGCAGATGAAATCGTAAAACATCTGAAGGTCGACTCTAAAAAACTCAAGTGAGCGAAAATGTGCAGTGCGTGCCATCTTCGTCTGTCAACGAGCGAAATTTCTGATGTGACGGCGTCCATGCCGTCACTCGATATACAAAAATATCCACCGGTCGCCCGGTGGATATTTCTATTTAAGCAGTTCAGCCCTGCCCGTAGTAAGCGTTCGCGCCGTGCTTGCGCAGGTAGTGCTTGTCGAGAAGCTCCTGCTGCATTCTTCCGGCAGTGGGAGCTATCGTCAGCGCATGGTAGTTCATGAACGCAGCCTCATCCAGGACTACGGAATTATGCACTGCTTCGTGCGCGTCCTTGCCCCAGGTGAAAGGTCCGTGGCTCTTTACTAGCACCGCCGGAATGCTCATCGGGTCAACTCCGTTGAACGTTTCAATTATGACCTTGTCGGTCTCCTTTTCGTACTCGCCGCGGATCTCCTCCGGTCAAACCTTGCAGTAGATGACCGCATAATCAAACGGGGAAACGTGTACCTTGCCGTCCTTTATGCCTTTTTTGTGGCGGTCGAACGCCGGGACGAAATCGTAGAACATATCCGTTTTGTCGTTGACGATATCAAAGGTTCTTCCGCGGGTGCTCTTGTTGAGGTAGATTATCGCGGCTTCACGGGTTATCTTGTCATAGCGGGCGAATACGCACACGTTGTCGTCCACCTCGATGAACATCAGATGCCCCTGTTCGAACGCGTGTGTACCCTTGCGGATCACGCCGAGCTGCCGTGTGAACTCGATGAGGTCGAGGTTTTCACGTCCCCAGGGGTAGCAGCGGCGGTTGAACGGATCGCGGTAGCCCTCCATGCCCGCCTCGTCGCCGTAATACACTGACGGCACTCCCGGCAGGAAGAACTGAAGCACCATCGCGCACTTCATCAGCGAGATTCCGTACATATACTGCTGACCGTTGAGGTAGCGCTCCGCCTGCCAGTCCTTGCCGTTCCAGCCGATCTCGTCGCCGGCGAGACGCGTAAGGGCGCGTTCGGTGTCGTGGGTGGACAGGAAGTTCATCAGCATATCGATGGCGGGCTTGGGGTAGTGGTCGAGGATAGTCATAATGCTGTCGGTGAACGCCTTGGCGTCGGCGTACTTTACGTAGTTCAGGATAGCTTCCTTGAACGGATAGTTCATAACGCTGTCGAGCTGACCGCCGATAAGGTAGCGCCTGCGCACGCCGTAGCTCTCCTTGTTGGAGGCGTCTTCCCAGACTTCGCCGTATATTATCTTGTCGCCGCCCTTTGCCTTGACAGCCTTGTTGATGTTGTCGAGGAATTCGTCCGGCAGCTCGTCGGCTACATCAAGACGCCAGCCCTGCGCGCCGAGGTCTATCCACTTCTGGAGGATACCGTTTTCGCCGCAGATGTAATTCGTGTACTCAGGGTTGTTTTCGTTGACATTCGGGAGAGTGGTGATTCCCCACCAGCTTTCGTATTTATCCGGATAGCCCGTGAAGCTGTACCAGGGATAATACGGGCTGTTGCGGTCGCGGTAGGCTCCGGTGTTGTTGCCGTATCTTCCGAACTTGTTAAAGTAGATGGAATCTGCGCCGGTGTGCGAGAAAACGCCGTCAAGTATGACGCTTATTCCCATTTCCTTCGCTTTGGCGCAGAGTTCCTTGAAGTCCTCCTCAGTGCCGAGCAGCGGGTCTATCTTTTCGTAGTTCGCGGTGTTGTAGCGGTGGTTCTCGTGAGCCTCGAAAATCGGGTTGAGGTAGATCACGGTAGTTCCCAGGCTCTTGATGTATGGGAGCTTCTCGATGATTCCCTGAAGGTCGCCGCCGAAATAGTCGTTGTTGCGGACTATACCCTTTTCGTCGGGCTTGTAGTAAGGCGTAGCGTACCAGTCGTCGCGCATTATGCGGTCGGTGGGGACGTTCTCGTGAGGCTTTCCGCTCTTGCAGAAGCGGTCGGGGAATATCTGGTACATGATTCCGCCGCGGATAAACAGCGGGGTGTACAGATTTTCGTCAAATACGGTGAGCTGGAAAAGTTCTTCGCCCTCGAATACGCCCTCGGAAGCGCCGCGGCGCTTGATGTAGCGGCGTCTGCCGTCCAGCACGCAGGTGAAGTAGTAGTGATGTATTCCCACGTTGTTCGGCGTGAAGCAGCAGGAATAGATATTGTCGTTGCCGCTTTCGTCCTGGAGTACCAGCTCAATGAAGCGCTCCTTGTATCCCGGGCGGAACATGACAAGCGTGAGGTCGGTGACGTGCAATGTCTTAGGCAGGCGGATATTGTAGATACTCGGCTGACCTCTCCGCAGTGCGCCGAAAGGGTGCTTGTATTCATTGTCGAAGCAGTCAAAAATCGGTTTTCCCATGAATTTCTCCTCTTAGATTATAATACGGAAAAAGGCGGTTAATGCCGCAGCCATACAGCCGCGGCATGCCGCCTGAAATATTTCGTTTTCGATTACTTGAGGTTCCAGATGTCTCTTGCGTAGTCGGTAACTGCGCGGTCTGCGGAGAATCTGCCTGCGCCTGCGATATTGTACAGGGACTTCTTGTTCCACTCAAGCTGGTTTCTGTAAACCTCGCTGATGTAGTGCTGAGTGCCGCGGTAGCTGTCGAAGTCTGCCAGCGCCATGTAGAAATCCTTGTTTCTGATGGAGTTCGCAACTTCCTCGAAGGTAGCGCCGTTGATGCCGTTGTACATACGCGCCATAACGTCCTTGATGACCTGGCTGTTGTTGATGTAGTCCTCGGGGTGGTAGCCCTTCATGCGAAGCTCGTTGACCTCGGGGGTTCTCATGCCGAAGATGAAGATGTTGTCGGTGCCTACAGCCTCGTGGATCTCGACGTTAGCGCCGTCGTAGGTGCCGAGAGTCAGCGCGCCGTTGAGCATGAGCTTCATGTTGCCAGTACCGGAAGCCTCGGTGCCTGCAAGGGAGATCTGCTCGGAAACTTCCGCAGCGGGCATGAGTATCTCGGACAGGGTCACGCGGTAGTCCTCCAGGAATACTACGGAGAGCTTCTCGCGGATCTTCGGGTTGTGCTTGATCTCCTCGCCGATGCACCAGATCATCTTGATGATCTGCTTTGCGATATAGTAGCCGGGAGCTGCCTTGGAAGCGAAGATATAGGTCTTGGGAACGAAGTCAGCGTCCGGATTCTGGAGCAGGTAGTTGTAGTCGGCAATGATGTTCATTGCGTTGAGCTGCTGGCGCTTGTATTCGTGCAGACGCTTAACCTGAACGTCGAAGATGGAGTCGAGGTTGAGCTTGGTGCCGGTGGTCTTTTCAACGTACTCAGCGAATGCCTGCTTGTTCTGCTTCTTGATCTTGCCGAGCTGCTCAAGCACGTTCTTGTCGTTAGCGAATACCTGGAACTTGATGAGCTCTGCGGCGTCCTTCTTGAAGCCCTCGCCGATGCACTGGGAGAGCAGGTCTGTAAGGCCATGGTTGCTCTGGAGCAGCCATCTTCTGTAAGCGATACCGTTGGTAACGTTCTTGAACTGGGACGGTCTGTCGAGGTACTGGAGTCTGAATACGTCGTCCTTGATGATCTGGCTGTGCAGCTTGGATACGCCGTTTACGCTGTGGGAAGCAGCGCAGCAGAGGTAAGCCATGTGGATCTTACCGCCCTGGATAATGGACATCTTGGAAACTCTGTCGCTGTCCTGGGTTCTGTTGAACAGATCCTCGCAGTAGCGGCGGTTGATCTCGCAGATGATGGAGTAGATTCTCGGGAGGATCTTCTCAACGAGGCTCTGATCCCACTTCTCGAGCGCCTCAGCCATAACGGTGTGGTTGGTGTAAGCGAAGGTGTTGGTAACGATGTGCCAAGCCTGCTCCCAGCCGTAGCCGCACTCGTCGAGGAGTATTCTCATCAGCTCCGGGATAGCGAGGGTCGGGTGAGTATCGTTGATGTGGATAGCGACCTTCTCGTGGAAGTTCTCCAGTGTGCCGTATACGTTCATGTGGCGCATTACGATATCGCCGACGGAAGCGGCGCACATGAAGTACTGCTGGCGCAGACGGAGCGCCTTGCCCTCGAGGTGGTTATCGTTCGGGTAAAGAACCTTGGAAATAGCGTGAGCGATGTTGTTAGCGCCCATAGCCTTGGCGTAGTCGCCGGTGTTGAAGCTGTTCATATCGAAGGACATGGACTCGGCGCTCCACAGACGGAGCTTGGAAACGCCCTTGCTGTCGTAGCCGGAAACGTACATATCGTAGGGAACAGCGTTTACTGTGGTGTAGTTGACGTGCTCGAGGTGGTGGTAGTTATCCTCCCAGTACTCGTTGATCTGACCATCGAAGTGTACCTCGATAGCCTGGTCGGGAACCGGAACGAGCCAAGCGCCGCCGCCGGGGAGCCAGTTATCGGGAAGCTCGGTCTGCCAGCCGTCAACGATCTTCTGCTTGAAGATACCGTACTCATAACGGATAGAGTAACCGGTAGCGGGATAGTCGCAGGTAGCGAGGCCGTCCATGTAGCAGGCTGCAAGTCTGCCCAGACCGCCGTTGCCGAGGCCTGCGTCCGGTTCCTCGTCGTAAACGCTGTCTATCTTGATGCCCATATCATTGAGGGCTTCCTCAGCAACGTCCTGCATGCCGAGGTTGTAAAGGCTGGTCTTGAGGGAGCGGCCCATCAGGAACTCCATGGAGAGGTAGTAAACCTGCTTTCTGCCCTTGGAGTTGCAGTCGTGCATAAAGTTGTGACGCTTTTCCTTGAGGTAGTTGACTACAACGGAGGAAAGTGCGCGGTAAACCTGTGTGATAGTAGCGTTCTGTGCGTCGGTACGGAAATCGAATTCCAGTATGCCGTCGAGCTGTCGCCTCAGTTCATCCTTAGTAAACGGAGAATTCATTCTTGTTGTTGACCCCTTTCAATATGGCGCTTTGCACCTGTTACATATTTTTCACCATCTATCATTATACTATTTTCTCCACGGAATTTCAAGGATTTAAACGTATAACTGTGAAATATAACAATAGTAACATAATGATTTTGAGTAATTTAGACAATATTTCTAGAAACGTCTGGGAACACTTTGAGTATTAATTGACCCTGTAACGATTACAGTCTAATATTATCAAGCGCAATATTCTGGCGACGACCGTTGATTTACTCTCCGCAGACGGTCAAACAAGCTGACAAGCGCTAAGAAACTGTAAAAAAAAGGTCGGTTTGTCGGAATTTTCCGGAATTACTTGCGCGGTTAATAATTCCGTGGGTTAGCCTGAAACGCAAAAAAAGCGCAGGCACGTTTGAGTACCTGCGCCGTTTTATTCAGTCAGGAGACTTTTGGAAGGCAATCAAGCCTTGTTGAGTCTAGCCTCGATCTTGTCGAGCTCATCGAAGAGAGCCTGCGGAATGTTGCCGCCCTTTGCCTTGATATCATCGTTGTAATATCTGCGCATCTCAGCGATCTCCTTCTTCCAGAGGTCGACGTCAACTGCGAGCAGCTTGTCCTCAACTTCGGAAGTAACCTCGTCCTCAATGCCCTTGAGGTTGATGTCGCCCTTCTTAGGCAGGTAGCCGATAGGAGTCTCAACAGCGTCAACCTTGCCCTCAACGCGCTTGATGATCCAGTCGAGTACACGCATGTTGTCGCCGAAGCCCGGCCAGATGAAGTTGCCGTTCTCGTCCTGCTTGAACCAGTTAACGTTGAAGATCTTAGGAGCCTTGTCGCCGAGCTTCTCGCCCATCTCGAGCCAGTGTGCCCAGTAGTCGCCTACGTTGTAGCCGATGAACGGCTTCATAGCCATAGGATCGTGACGGAGAACGCCTACAGCGCCGGTAGCTGCTGCGGTGGTCTCAGAGGAAACTGCGGAACCCATGTAGGTGCCGTGTACCCAGTCGAAGGACTGATATACCAGCGGAGTTGTGGAAGCACGTCTGCCGCCGAAGATGATAGCGCTTACAGGAACGCCGTCCGGGTTGTTGAACTCAGGAGATACGCAGGGGCAGTTGACAGCCGGAGCGGTGAATCTGGAGTTCGGGTGAGCAAGCTTCTTGTTCTTGCCGGTAGCGGGGTCGATCTCAGAGGTGAACTCAGGACCGTTTACCTTTGCACCCTTCCACTCTGTTGCGTCAACAGGCGGGTTCTTGTCGAGACCCTCCCACCAAACGGTGTTGTCTGCGTTGTTCAGAGCAACGTTGGTGAAGATGGTGTTCTTCATTGTGGAAGCAAGCGCGTTGTAGTTGGACTTAGCGTTTGTGCCGGGAGCTACGCCGAAGAAGCCGTTCTCAGGGTTGATAGCGTAGAGTCTGCCATCCTTGCCGGGCTTCATCCATGCGATATCGTCGCCTACGGTGTAAACCTCATAGCCCTGCTCCTTGTAAACTGCCGGAGGAATGAGCATTGCGAGGTTGGTCTTGCCGCAAGCAGAGGGGAATGCAGCGGTGATGTATCTCATCTCGCCATCGGGCTTCTTAACGCCGAGGATCAGCATGTGCTCTGCCATCCAGCCCTCGTTCTTGCCCTGGTAGGAAGCGATACGCAGTGCGAAGCACTTCTTGCCCAGCAGAACGTTTCCGCCGTATGCGGAGTTGATGGACCAGATCGTGTTCTCCTCTGGGAACTGAACGATGTATCTCTTCTCGGGATCAACGTCAGCCTTGCTGTGCAGACCGCGAACGAAGTCGTTGGAAGTGTCGCCGAGGTTCTTGAAAGCGTCAGCGCCCATTCTGGTCATGATATTCATGTTCAGAACTACGTAGATGGAGTCGGTCAGCTCAACGCCTACCTTTGCGAGGGAGGAGCCGATCGGACCCATGGAGTACGGGATAACGTACATTGTTCTGCCCTTCATTACGCCGTCGTACATCGGGGTCAGCATTGCCTTCATTTCCTTAGGATCCATCCAGTTGTTGGTGGGGCCTGCGTCCTTCTTCTCACGGCAGCAGATGAAAGTTCTGTCCTCAACTCTTGCAACGTCGTTGGGGAGTGTTCTGTGATACAGGCAGCCGGGGAGCTTCTCCGGGTTCAGTCTGTACATCTTGTCCTTATTGCCGTCGGGCAGGGAGCAAACCTCGTTGGTAAGCTCGTCGAGCTGCTCCTTGGAGCCGTCGATCCAGATCACCTGGTCAGGCTTTGTAAGAGCTACCATCTCGTCAACCCACTTGATAACGTTAGGGTTCTTGGTTAATACACCGGGATTTCTTGCCATAGTAGTTATCTCCTTCTGAAATTTTTTTGGAATACGAGAAAGCCAGCGGCTTCAGACGGCTGCATACACTTTCTCCACAAATAACATTATACCCGAAATTTTGCAATAAGTCAAGTCGTAATCCTCGATTTTTTGAGAATTTTTTAACAAATGCATATGAAAATTGTATGATAAATATACCTTAGAATGATCGGCTCACGCGGAAGCCCCGGAGGACGCTGTTCCTCCGGCTGAGAGCTGTGTTAGTTTACGGGGCGTCGTACATCAGCGCATACTATATAAACAGGCAGGATTCGCACCCTGCCTGTTTTTGTATGACCGCCGATGTGGCGCCGGAATTACCTGTTGCGCTCCTTCATAGCGCGTTCGATCTCGCGGCCTGCGTCGCGCTTTGCCATATCGTCGCGCTTGTCGTGGAGCTTCTTGCCCTTGCAGAGCCCGACCTGCACCTTGACGCGGGAGTCCTTGAAATACATGGACACCGGAACAAGCGTGTAGCCGCCCTGCTTCACCTGACCAAACAGCTTGAGTATCTCCTTCTTGTGCATCAGGAGTTTACGCGTCCGGTAGGGATCTTTGTTGAAGATGTTCCCCTTTTCATAGGGGGAGATGTGCATGTTGCGGATAAACGCCTCGCCGTTCTCTATCGATATCCAGGAATCCTTCAGGTTCACGCCGCCGTTGCGAATGGATTTGACCTCCGTTCCGAAAAGCTCTATGCCTGCTTCGTAGCTCTCGATAATGAAATATTCATGCCTTACGACGCGGTTTTCCGCTATAGTTTTTGTGTTCATTTTACCTCCGTGAGGCGGTTATCAGTCAATGCCCACGATGTACTTCAGGATCACTACTGCGTCGTCTGCTCTTACCCAGCCGTCGCCGTTTACGTCAGCGGCCGCCTTCTGCTCGTAGTTTTCGAGGGTGGTCTCGCCGATGACTGCCTTGAGGATAGTCACTGCGTCGAGCGCGGTGCAGTTGCCGTCGCCGTCAACATCGCCGGAAACGATGAGGGAGTAGGAAACGTCGCTGTTGGGAGCGGCAGCCTTCATGCCGGTGGCGATGTACTGCGTCTCGGAAGCGGCTGTGCCGTCTGCGTTTGTGATCTTGATGAACTCGCCGTTTTCGATGTTGTCGCGGAAATCAGCAACGGTGTACTTCTTCTTGAAGCCGGCAGCGATGGTGCGCTTGTCGTTGTTGATAACGAAGTTGGAGGAGATCATCTGGAAATTCTGAAGCACGGAGCTTATGAAGTAATCGCCGCCCTCGCTGAAACTTGTGGTAACGGAGCCGTTCTCGACTGTTACCTCTCTGATGAATTCAGATTTCTTGGTGGCTGTGTTCCACTTATAGAGTCTGTAAACGCCGTTCTTGTATACCTTTGAAACGTCAAGTGTGAGTTCGCCGATTCCGGGGAAAGCGCCGGTCTGCTTGAAGGAGATTATCTGGTAGTCGCTCGCGGAGCCTACTTCAAAGCGGATCTGCTCCTCGACGCTGCTGGTGTAGAGCACCTCGGGGTCGAAGTCGGCGGGCTTGGAAACGTCGGTGCCGATGAACTTCCAGCTATACTTGGAGCCGTCGCGGGTGGCGCCCCTGGCGGTGACGTACTTGTTTTCGCCGTAGATGGACTCAAACTCAGCCTTGGTGATCTTATCCGGTGTGGACTGCTTTGTAGCTACCAGCCCGTTCTGAGCGTCCTGGAACGCCTTTATCGCCTTGTTTGCGTCGTCGAGGGAGGTAGAAGCGTCCGAGGAAGCGTCAGTAAGCAGTGCGGTAGCTTCTGCGAGGGGCTTCCAGCTTTCAGCGGTGTAGTCCTCCTCCTTGTAGGTCTTGGCGATGGTGAGGAGGTCGGAAAGTATCTTCTTGGTGTTGGCGTTTACGCCGCTTACGAGATTTTTCTTCGCCTCGGTCAGGCTGTCGTAGGCGTTCTGGAGCATGTCGCTGTCGGTGTTGCTGTAGCTCAGGATAGCCTTTGCGGTGCTGAGCTGATTTGAGAATACCGTCCAGCTCGTGGAGGTGTAGGAGTCCTTCGTGAGCTTCTCGCACTCGGAGATGAGGGTCTCGAGACGGAACTTAACGGTTGTGGGGTCGCTGCCGTCGAGGAAGTACACCGTAACGGTGGTGCGGATATTCGGGTTGGAGCTGGTTCCAGTACCATAAATGCCAAGAGAAATTGTACCGGTGATCTTTCCTGCCTTACTTACTACTCCGTTGGTAACGTTTGAACTGAAGTCGATATCAAATTCAATATTTTCATTCTTGAGGTAAGCGGAATTATTCTTCTCGCTGTCGGGAATGTTGTAAGTAGGAAGATCCGGATCGTAGAAATACTCAGGAAGCAGGCTCTTATCGCTGAGAGTAACAGTGGACAGAACCTTATCCTTGAACGCATTGATATCCAGCTCAGACAGTGTATCCCCTACGCCGAAGTAGTAGGTATCCGGAGTTACGACGAGCTTGCGCTGATTGGTGGAATTAAGAAGGTTGTTGTTTATCTTCTTGGTGGTGATGTTGAGCGCGGAGAACCATGCAGGTACGCTTGTAAGGTAGTTATTGCTGAGGTCAACGGAGGTCAGAGCAATATCCTTCGAAAGGTCGAGCGTGCCGATGGTGGAGCTGCGCAGCTTGTTGTTGGAAAGGTCGAGGGTACGCAGGCGCGGCATGTACTGCACGATACCCGGTATGGACTCAAGACCCATTCCGCTGAGGTTGAGCGAGGTGATGCGCTCCAGGTTTCCGAAGGTGATCTCGGTGTAGTCCTTGACGTTGGCGGCGGACTGGATCGCCTTTATGAACTTCTCGTTGGGGATGGTTTCGCCGGTTCCGCAGAACAGACTGGGATCGTAATACCATACGCAATCATTGGAATCGTAGTCTGTTATCGCTGCAAAGCTTGTAAGCGGCATTGCACCCTGAACCGCTCCAACGGTAAGGCAGCCGGAAAGAACCGCAGCGGCTATTCTCTTGTTGAGTTTCATAATTATCCTCTCCTTAATATATTTCCTCAATTTCCCATATGTAATGCCAGTTACGGCATTGTAATCATGATTAGTATAGCACAATTTCAGGCGTTTGGCAAGAGATAATTAAGTAATTTTCCATAAAATCTGAGATTTTTACACAAAAAACCCCATGCGTGAAGCGTGGGGCGTTTCTGTTTTGGCGTCTTAACTGAACCGCAGCCGGTGCAGTATCAGAAGTCGATATCGTTTACCGCGGAGTTTGCAAGCTGAAGCTCCTTCTTGGGAATCCTTTTCAGCGGGGAATACACGAACTTCTTGCAGGAGTCGTAAGCCTTTACGTCGCCCATCTTGGAGCAGTGTATCTTGTCGCCTTCGCCGGCGATGCCTAACTCGCAGTATTTGCAGGAGGGCTTGATGTTATTGCCGAACAGCTTTTTCTTTGCCATATGAATTCCTCCAGTCGAATCATAATAACAGGTCTGCGCCTTTGTACACTTTATTATAGCATAGAAGCGCTGAAATGTCTACCACAAAACGCCAAGATTTTTCATTCTTATTTTTGTTGTTTTTGCACAAAAGTGCGGTCGATTCAACAGGGAGCGATCCGCCGCAGCTGATCAAATCGGCGCCTCTCCCGCAAAATAAGCACTTTACTATTGACTTTTGGCGAAAAAGATGTATAATAAATATGTATGCGTATTCCTTATGGAGTAAACAGATTAATTTTGCTAAACAAAGAGGACAAACATTATGAAATGGACTGGACTTAATGATCTCCGCGAGAGCTACCTGAGTTTCTTCGAGAGTAAGGGACACCTGCGCCTGAACAGCTTTCCGCTGGTTCCGCAGGGGGATAATTCTATCCTGCTCATCAACGCCGGAATGACCCCGCTGAAAAAGTACTTCCAGGGTATCGAGGAGCCGCCGCGCCACCGCGTCACCACCTGCCAGAAGTGCATTCGTACACCTGATATCGAGAACGTCGGCAAGACCGCGCGCCACGGAACTTACTTCGAAATGCTCGGCAACTTCTCTTTTGGCGACTACTTCAAGCATGAAGCCATCGCATGGGCGTGGGAGTACCTCACCAAGGTTCTGGAGATCCCGCCTGAGCGCCTGTGGGTCACCATCTACGAGCAGGACGACGAAGCCGGAGACATCTGGGCTAACGAGGTCGGAGTTCCGCGCGAGCGTATCATCAAGCTCGGCAAGGCTGATAACTTCTGGGAGCACGGAAGCGGTCCCTGCGGCCCCTGCTCTGAGATACACTACGACCGCGGCGAGAAGTACGGCCACTTCGACCACATCGGTCAGGACAACTTCGAGGAAGTCGGCGACTGCGACCGTATCATCGAGATCTGGAACAACGTATTCACCCAGTTCGACAACGACGGCCACGGCAACTACACCCAGCTCAAGACCAAGAACATCGACACCGGCATGGGTCTGGAGCGTCTCGCATGCGTAATGCAGGACGTTGACAACCTGTTCGAGGTCGACACCGTTCAGAATATCCTCAAGAAGATAAGCTCCATCGTCGGCGTTGACTACAAGGCTGACCCCGTAAAGGACATCTCCCTGCGCGTTATCACCGACCATATCAGAAGCACCACATTCATGGTAGGCGACGGCGTTCTCCCCTCCAACGAGGGCAGAGGCTACGTTCTCCGCAGACTGCTCAGAAGAGCCGCAAGACACGGCAGACTTCTCGGCTGCACAAAGCCGTTCCTCCACGAGGTATGCGACACCGTTATCAACGAGAACCTCTCCGCTTATCCGGAGCTTGACGAGAAGCGCGCTTACATCAAGAAGGTTATCCAGACCGAGGAGGAGAGCTTCGCAAAGACCATCGACAAGGGCACCGAGATCCTGAACGAGATGATCGAGAAGCTCCAGAGCAGCGGCGAAAAGGTGCTGCCCGGCGCTGATGTATTCAAGCTGCACGACACATACGGATTCCCGCTCGACCTCACCAAGGAGATACTGCACGAGAACGGTCTCGAGGCTGACGAGGAGGGCTTCCAGGAGTGCATGAAGGTCCAGAAGGACACCGCCCGCAAGAACAAGAAGCTCGGCGGCGGCTGGGACAACGCGAAGAACTCCGCGCTCGACGCCTACAAGACCACATTCGTGGGCTACGCCGAACTTGAGAAGCAGACAAAGCTGCTCGCCATTGTGAAGAACGGCGAAGTTTCCGAACTCTGCGAAGAGGGCGATGATGTTTCCGTAGTTCTGGAGGAAACTCCGTTCTACGCTGAGATGGGCGGTCAGGTCGGCGACTGCGGCACCGTAGTTTCCGGCGACAACGTTATCGAGATCACCAACACCCAGAAGCTCACAAACGGCGCGTTCATCTCCAACGGTAAGGTAGTAAGCGGCGGATTCGCTGCCGGCGAGACCGTAACCGCAAAGGTAGACGCCGAGAAGCGCGCGGCTACACAGCGCAACCACACCTGCGCCCATATCCTCCAGGCTGCTCTGAGACATGTTCTCGGCGACCACGTACACCAGGCGGGTTCTTATGTCGACCCGTATCAGTGCCGTTTCGACTTCAGCCACTTCAGCGCGGTAACTCCCGAGGAGCTTGCTAAGGTCGAGGAATATGTAAATAATGTCATCATGGAGGCTGTTCCGGTAGTCACCGAGGAGCTGCCCATCGAAGAAGCAAAGAAGAAGGGCGCTATGGCTCTGTTCGGCGAGAAGTACGGCGACGTGGTACGCGTTGTTTCCGTCGGCGATTACTCCACTGAGTTCTGCGGCGGCACTCATCTGAAGAACTCCTCCGAGGCTGGTCTGTTCAAGATAGTTTCCGAGTCCTCCGTAGCAAGCGGCGTAAGACGTATCGAGGCTGTAACAGGCATGAACGTGCTGAACCTGCTCAACTCCATGAAGGACACCCTCGCGAAGGCTTCCGACGTTCTCAAGATCTCCAACTCCAACGAGCTGGTTCACCGCTGCGAGAGCGTTATGAGCGAGCTGCGCGAGAAGGATAAGAAGATCGAGAGCATGGCTCAGGCTGCGGCTAACGCACAGCTCGGCGACCTCGGCGCAGGCTGCCCCGAAGTAAACGGCGTTAAGATAGTCACCGCTGCGCTGGACGGCACAGGCGCTGACGGGCTCCGCAAGATCGGCGATTCCCTCGCGGACAAGTTCGACTGCTTCGTTGCAGTACTCGCAGGAACTGCGGACGGCAAGAGCAGCATACTCTGCAAGTGCTCCAAGAGCGCGGTCGCAAAGGGCGCGAACGCAGGAACCCTCGTTCGTGAGATCGCGGCTGTCGCTGGCGGCAAGGGCGGCGGGCTGCATGCCGTGCGCATCCACCGGCACATAGGCCACAGTGGCGCCGCAGTTTGCCAGCACGCGCGGCGTGCGGGTGTAGCCGGGCTCTTCCACCGCAAACACGGCGCCCGAAAACAGCTGGGCAAGCAGGCCTGTCAGGTATTCACTGCCTGCGCCCACTACAATTTGCCGGGGCTCGGCGCGCACGCCGCGGAATTCTGCCAAATGGGTGGCAATGGCCTGACGCAGGGCTTCATCGCCCTGCGCACAGCCTGCGCGCAGCACGGCCTCATCCCCCGCCAGCACCTGCCTTTGCAGCCTGCGCCAGGCGGCAAAGGGGAACAGAGTGGTGTCCACACGCCCGGTGGAAAAATCGAAGCGCGGCGGTGTTTGCACCGGCTCGGCCGGGGATGGTGCGGGGGTAACCGGGCGCTGCAGCGCCGAAAGGCTGCACACACGAAACCCGCTTCGCGGCTTTGCCTCCAGATACCCCTCTGCCACCAGCATGGCGTAGGCCGTTTCCACCGTGCTGATGCTTACGCCCACATCCTGCGCCAGGCGGCGCTTTGAGGGCAGTTTTTCCCCTGCGGCCAGCGCCCCACTGCGGATGGCGGCGGCAAAATAAGCGTAAATCTGTTCGTAAAAAGGCGTTTTCTCGCCCGCTTTCAGCCGGATGACGGCGTGCTCCATGGCAACCTCCTTTGTGCGGAAAGAGACTGATTGATAAACTGGCCTGATAAAAAATTTAAAAATTGGATATTTTGAGCATACCAAATTGCGGGTACAATTACCTTAACGCCTTTTGCGGGCTGTGTCAAGCCGCAGAGGCAAAAGAGGGGAGATGCCGATATGCAGAAAAAAGAGCGTTTTACCGCCAGAAAGCTGGCGATTGTGGGCCTTTTGAGCGCGCTGGTGTTCGTATCCAGCTGGATGCAAATTGAGGTGGGCCCTGCGCGGTTTCATCTTGGCAACGGGTTCTGTGCGCTGGCGGGCCTTCTGTTCGGCCCGCTGACGGGCGGCCTTGCCGCGGGGTTTGGCAGCATGCTGTTCGATTTGACAAACCCGGCCTATATCTCCGGCTGCCTTATCACCTTTGCCACCAAATTTGTCATTGGTTATTTGGCTGGGCTGGTTGCCCACAAGGGGCCAGTGAGCACAAAAAAGGATATTCTGGGCACGCTGGCAGGCAGTGTTGCTTATATTGTGCTGTACATGGCAAAATCGTTTGTGGAAATGTATTGGATAGAAGGGCAGGCCATGGGCGCCGTGCAGGTGCGGCTTGTGGCAAAGCTTTCGGCATCCTGTGTGAATGCGGCGGTGGCGCTGGTGGTGGCAACGCTGCTGGCCGCAGCGCTGCGCCCTGCGCTGCACCGCGCAAAAATATTGGCGTGATGAAGATTTTCTGTGCAAAGCCCTGAAATCTGGCGGCGAGAAAACCGTCGAATTGCAGAAAGCGTGAATTTTCGGTTTCTTTTTGTGGGAGAATGGTGTAAAATAAACATTACACTATTTCGCCCGGAGGAAGAGCCTTGAAACAGTTGCAACATGTTTTTACGCTGCTGAAAAAGGAATGGGCCGCTTATGTGGCACGCCTGAAAAAAGGCAGCCTTGTCGATATTGCCATTCTGGTTACAGCGGTGCTTCTGGTGGCCATGCTGCTGGCTATTCTGATTTTTTCCCTTCTGGGCAGGCAAAGGCCGGCCGGGCTGCCCAGCTCGGCTTCCGGCCTGGTGGACGCGGCCGAGTCGGGGTATGACAAGGACGCCAACAAAATCATCAGTTCCGAATTTGACGGCGTCATCCTTGCGGAAACAGAAGACGCGGGCGAAGAATATGTAGACAACACGCTGTTTATTGGCGATTCCAACACCTACCGCATGGTGGCCATGGGCAAAACCACCTGGCAGAACAACCTTTCTGCCGTGGGCATGGGCATCGGGCATGTCACCGGCTCGCGCTGCATGTATTTCAGCGGCTATTCCTCGCCGGTGACGGTGGTGCAGGCTGTAAAGATGATGCAGCCGCAGCGCATCATCATCACCTATGGCACCAACAACACGGCCGAAAGCACAGAGACATTCATTCAGTGGTACCGCACTGCGCTGCAGCAGATTCATGAGGCATACCCGTATGCGGATATCATCATCAACTCAATTCCTCCGGTGGCGCAAAGGCGAAGCTACCCCAACATTACGATGAAGACCATTGATGCCTTCAACAAAGCCCTGGTAGAGATGGCAAAGGAGGAAGGCTATACCTTCCTGAATTCGGCCGAGGTGCTGAAGGATTCTACGGGTTATGCCAAAGCGGAATATATGGAGAGCTCGGACGGCATCCACCTCAGCCGCGAGGGCATGGATGTACTGTTCGATTATATCCGCACGCACGCCCATGAAACAGAGGATACGCGCCCTGCGCTGGAAAATGTGCCCACGCACATTGCCACCCCGGAAGAGTTCTTTGTGCCAAAGGCAACCCCTTCGCCAGATTCTTCCTCTGCTCAGGCCACGGCCACGCCCAGCCCGTCGCCCACGGCGACCCCCACGGCCACGCCGTCGCCAACCCCCACGCCCACGCCGGCTGCAACCGCG